>Ga0315547_1000019_pt1 | contig 235203 bp, 253 predicted proteins | sample SalMarSW160240MG_2_FD_202542 | JGI IMG/M metagenome (GOLD analysis project Ga0315547, IMG submission 202542) | Salt marsh sediment microbial communities from the Plum Island Ecosystem LTER, Massachusetts, United States - Salt Marsh Sediment SW1601-240 ... | reverse complement strand
GCCTAAGAACGGATCTTCTCTGAATAGTTCACAATTTTGATGTAACAATTAGCCATTTTGTACAGCACTAAATCTCTTAACCTAATGTTAGATATTCAGGCCTTGTCCTGCCTTTGACAATAGTCGGCTAATTTTTCACCGCTTTGATTTGCTTGGTCACCGTCTGCACTGACCCCTGGCCATGGTCTAGCTAGCATCCCACAGCCTGGCAATACCGATTCGTCATCATTAACGTTGTATGACCCAATAACCTCCGCAACATCAAGCTATCTCCACCATTCTTCAACCGCAGGGCTTCAAGAAAAAGTGGCAGCGGAGGGATTTGAACCCACGCCCAAAGACTTAGGAGAAGTCTGAAACTATTGCTATAAGCATTGGTAGGCAGAACACACTTCAAGTTACTGGCTGCGCGAGTGCAATCTATCCCGAATCTCCTGTTCCCGACGCTTCAGACCATCCAATTCCTTTGCAACTCCCGCAGCTTCAACCATCTGCTCCTTACTTGTGATGAAGCTGAATCTTGTTCTGCCCTTTGAGACCTCCGCAGGATGTCCTCGCAGGGCCTTCAATTTCCTCTCAGCCTTATCTATTTTTACTGCTACATCGTGAAGTTCCTTCTTAAGTCCTTCTTCTGCCTTCATGGGCTGCTCCTTTATTTATATCCCTCTGCTTACCTTGTCCAACTCCACCTGGCTGAACTATTCGTTCGATGCAGTTGTCATCGTAAAATTGCCTCTTAATCCAATTATACCCCCAATCAACCTCAAACAAAGTGGCAGCGGAGGGATTTGAACCCCCGACCAAAGGCTTATGAGTCCTCTGCTCTACCCCTGAGCTACGCTGCCGTGATATTATTTAACACCACTCACCAGAAATGGTCAATTCACCCCCTTGTTTTTCTATTACCGCTGCGCCTGAACTTTGACTCCCCGCCTCTTGTCATTGCGAGGAGCGGCAGCGGTTGCGAGGCGTAGCCGAAGCAAACTCGGAGCAACAGATTCCTCATTTCATTCGGAACAAGCTCCGCAAACTCATGCCCCACCGAGATTGCCACGCCTTGGCCCCTTCGCTGCGCTCGGGGTTTCAGCTCACCGCAATGACAATTAAAAGAGAGCCTGCAACGACCTCCTCCTGTCATTGCGAGGAAGTCCGTCAGCCGACGGACGACGAAGCAATCCCCATATTTAAATTCAAAACCGTTTCGGTGATTGGGATTTTGGTCATTTGATATTGTTTAGTATTTCGGATTTAGTCCGTCAGTCGACGGATAGAGTTTTGTTTTCACGAGATTGCCGCGCCTTCGGCTCGCAATGACAGGGGGGAAAAGGCTGGCAATGACGAATCCCTTATGTCATTGCGAGGCACGCTAGTGCCGAAGCAATCCCATGCCCCACCGAGATTGCCACGCCTTCGGCTCGCAATGACGAAGAAGGAAGTTAAAGTGTCACCACTCATATGAACCAGTACAACAGGTAGACTTTTATCGCTGTGCAAGCTTAAAATAAGCGACAATCATAATGAACACCTTGATTTTCATCCATGGCTCCGGAGACAGCAGCCTGGCATGGCATTATCAGATAGAAGCTTTCCCACAGGCTAAAGCCGTAGACCTGCCCGGACACCCCCAGGGCGAACCCTGCCCTAGCATTGAACAATACACTGAATGGCTGAATGATTATATCCTGAGCAATGAATATGAACCAGCTATCCTCGCAGGACATTCCATGGGCAGCGCTATTGCCCAGATGCATGCTATCAAGTATCCTGAAAACACAACGGCACTCATCCTTATTGGCACCGGGGCCAGACTGAGGGTAGACCCAGCTTTTCTTTCCATGATTGGGGACGGCATCGCCAACCCTGAGAAGTGGTTTAACAATGTTGTTAAACCTTTCTACAAAGATATCCTTGCCGAAGCAAAGGAGCCGATACTGGAAAGGATAAAGGAAAACGGGGCAAAAGTGCAGCTTAACGATATGCTTTGCTGCGACAAATTTGACATCATGGATAAAGTAGAACAAATTAAAGTCCCTACCCTGCTAATATGCGGCAGCAAAGATATTCTGACTCCACCCAAATACAGCTCTTACCTGGCCAGCAAGATTAACGGGGCTAAACTGGTCATAGTTGATGAAGGAGGGCATCTGGTCTTCGGTGAAAAGCCCCGGGCAGTTAATCAGGCTATTGGTGAATTCTTAGCCAATCTACGGTAATATACTGATTGATTATTTTGTCACCCTGAGCCGAAGCCCTGAGCGCGGCGAAGGGGCTAGCGAAGGGTCTAGATTCTTCGCGGGGCCTGTCCTGAGCGGCGCGAGATTCTTCCCCTTCGGTTCCTTCCTTTCGTCAGGACTCAGGCTCAGAATGACAAGAAGCGAAGGGGTCAGAATGACAGGAGGCGAAGGGCTCAGCTTGACAGAAAGTGAAGGCTCGCAATGGCGCATCCCTTTTGTCATTGCGAGGAGCGGCAGCGACGAAGCAATCTCATGCCCCACCGAGATTGCCACGCCTTCGGCTCGCAATGACAGGTAAAAAAGGGCTCAGAATGACAGGAAGCAAAGGGCTCAGAATGATAAGGGAGAGTTGCTAAACGACCTAAGTGATATACTGATTGTTTCAAGGAGATGGAAACACGTACTTTAAGACTCGGAATGGCGCAAATCAACTCCACCGTGGGCGATTTGAGCGGTAACACAAAGAAAATACTGCGCTACATCGATGAGGCGAAAGCTCTCGGAGTCGACTTATTAACTTTCCCTGAATTAGCTATAACCGGCTACCCTCCTGAGGACTTGCTGCTCAAGCCGCAGTTTATCAAGCAGAACCAGGAATGCCTCAAAGAGATAGTAAGGCATACCTCAGATATAACAGTGGTAGTGGGCTTCGTTGACAGCGATAGCGATATATACAACGCCGCCGCAGTGATTTACAACAATAAACTGGCCGGCGTTTACCATAAAATTTATCTGCCTAACTATGGCGTATTCGATGAAAACAGGTATTTTCAGGCAGGAACGGAAAGTCCCATCTTTATCATTTACGGCATTGGTACAGGCATAACTATCTGTGAAGATATGTGGTATGAAACCGGACCGGCAGCAGTGCAGGCCTACAGCGGGGCCAGACTATTAATTAATATAGGCGCCTCACCATATCATGCCGGTAAAGGAGACTTCAGAGAGAGGATGCTCACTACCAGAGCAGCCGATAATGTAGCCATTGTTGCCTATAATAATCTGGTTGGGGGGCAAGATGAGCTGGTCTTTGATGGTAATAGCCTGATTATCAACCAGAAAGGCGAAATCATCGCTCGGGGAAGACAATTTGAAGAAGACCTTGTAGTAGCTGACCTGGATGTGGAATCGGTATTTCGCTCACAGCTGCATGACCCTCGACGGAGGAAAGAGGCACCGTGGATTAAAAAGGGAATGGAACAGGCTACTAAGATAGAAGTATCACACGAATATTCCACAGTTGCCAGGCCGCCTTTGCCGCCAAGGCAGGTGGAAAAACTGGATGAGCCTGGTGAGATATATCAGGCACTTATCCTGGGCACCAGAGATTACGTCCACAAGAATGGCTTTGAAAAGGTAGTCATTGGTCTATCCGGCGGAGTCGATTCATCTCTGGTAGCTGCTATAGCCGTGGATGCCCTGGGGGCTGACAACGTTGTGGGCGTTTCTATGCCCTCTCGTTATTCATCGCCCAACAGCAAATCAGATGCTGAAGCACTGGCAAAGAACTTAGGGATAGAGTTTAAAGTGATACCCATTGAGAAAGCCTTTAGTTCATATCTGGAAACGCTGGCGGAGCATTTCAAAGATACCCAGCCTGACGTGACCGAGGAAAATATTCAGGCAAGGATTAGAGGCAATATTCTTTTTGCCTTGTCCAACAAGTTTGGCTGGCTGGTCCTTGCCTGCAGCAATAAAAGCGAGACAGCTACAGGCTATGCTACCCTCTACGGCGATATGGCTGGAGGGTTTATTCCACTCAAGGATGTGCCCAAAACAACGGTTTTTGAATTAGCCAAACACAAGAACCACCAGGCAGGAAAGGAGGTAATTCCTTCCAGCGTTTTAACCAAAGCGCCATCTGCTGAGCTAAGACCTGACCAGAAGGATACGGATACCTTGCCGCCGTATGAATTGCTGGACCCCGTGTTAAAAGCGTATGTGGAAGATGATTTGTCGATTGACCAGATCGTAGCCATGGGTTTTGACCGTGAAATAGTCATGAGAGCGGCTCACCTGGTGGACAGAAATGAATATAAGCGCCGGCAGGCTGCGCCTGGTATAAAGATAACTCCCAGAGACTTTGGCAGGGATAGGAGGTTGCCCATCACCAATCGATTTAAAGACCAATCCGGTTAATATATATATAATGTAAGGAGGAGGAAGGAGAAATGCGGAAAATAGGGGGCGCTTTACTGGGAATCGGGCTGGGAATTTTAGTAGGTTGGGGATTCTACTGGCTCTTTGACCTTGCTTTCCCCGAACTGCACACCGCAGTTAAAATTGGTATTACTTCTGTAGTTATAGGGCTTACTCTCCTCCTGATATCACTGGTGCGGGAGAGAATTAAAACATCGAAGGAAGACCGAAAAAAGTTTAAGGGGGTGGAAAATTGATTGTAGTTACCACAGAGCATATAGAGGGCAAAAAGGTAACGGAAACTCTGGGACTGGTTAAAGGAAGCACCATTAGAGCCAGGCATATAGGGCGTGATGTTATGGCTGGCTTGCGAAATGTCGTTGGGGGCGAAGTGAAGGATTACACCGTGATGCTGGCGCAAGCTCGAGAGGAAGCCCTGGGGAGGATGATTGACCAGGCCGAGAAAATGGGCGCCAACGCTATAATATGTACCAGATTCGTAACCTCAATGGTGATGTCCGGAGCTGCCGAGATGGTAGCTTATGGGACAGCGGTAAAAGTGGAGTAGTTGCCTGATTTATCAGGCTCTTATCGCCCAATAAATTGGGCAACTACCTCACAAGTTGCCCGCCCATTCCACAGCATTCAGAAAAACCTGAAATCCATCCCCATAATCCTTTAGCCCATGCCTTGTCCACCGCGGATGTTGAGTCCCGCGAATATGCCTCTCAGGATGCGGCATCAACCCAAAAATTCGCCCTGAAGAATCACAAATTCCAGCGATGTTCCCTACCGAACCATTGGGATTATAAGGATAGCCAGCATCGGTATTTCCATGTTCATCACTGTAGTAGAGCGCCACATCTACGTGGGGCGAGCTTTCGAGAGCAACAACTACCTTCCCCTCGCCATGGGCAACCGGTAAATACATATGCGCAATTCCTTTAGTAAATACACAGGGGCTTTCCTGGTTCACTGCCAGGTGCACCCAACGACATTCAAACTTTCCCGAATCATTGGCCGCCATGGTTATTTTGTCACCCTCACCTTGTTCCTCTCCCTTCAAGGGAGAGGTTAGGAGAGGGCCGGGCAGAATGCCTGCTTTCACCAGCATCTGAAAGCCGTTACAAATCCCCAAGATTAGCCTTCCCCCCTCAACAAACCTCTTTACATCCTCACCGAGCTTTAATCTCAGCTCGTTAGCAAGCACTTTACCCGCGGATATATCGTCGCCGTAAGTAAAGCCACCGGGAATAACCATTATGTGATAGTCGGAGAGGCGTTTTTCACGGCGAATTAGCTCGCCGATATGGACTAAGGATGTCTCTGCACCAGCCTTCTGGAAAGCAACATCAGTTTCAACATCGCAGTTTGTCCCCGGCGCTAACAGTATCAGCGTTCGCACTTTACTCATCAGCTCTCACCTTACCAGCGAAGAGGTCTTTGCCAGGCATCCTTCAGCTCGTGAATAGACGTGTCGACAACTTTCCTACCATCCAATCCATATATCTCCAGCATTTCACCATCAGTAACCTGCCCGATAACACTCTCCGTCATCCCCTTCATTATCCGTTCAAACTCAGCTTTATTCTGTGACGCCACCTCAACCAGGAACCGAGCATTCGATTCCGAGAAAAGTATAAAGTCATCCCTGTCTATTAGCTCGCCAAGAGGAACAGAGTCCAACTGTACCCTGGCTCCCAACCCACCGGCAAAAGCCATCTCAGCAACAGCAACGCCAAGTCCCCCCTCACTCAAATCATGGCATGCCCTGACCAGACCTTTCTCTGCAGCCCTGCTCAACCTATCCATCAACTCCTTCGCCTTATGCGGATTCACCCTGGGGACATTATTTCCGATAAAACCGTTGAGCCTGAAGTATTCAGACCCGCCCAACTCATTGTTCGTAGCACCGACGAGGTAAATCAGGTCGCCTGCCTGCTTGAAATCCATCGATATAGCTCGGTTCACGTCTTCCATAACGCCGATGGCAGAGATAAGCAGGGTATGAGGAACAGAGATAACCTTGCCCTCAAATTGAAACTCATTATTCAAACTATCCTTGCCCGAGATGAACGGCGTCCCGTAGACCACTGCCATATCATGGCACGCCTGGGCAGCTTGAACTAAAGCCCCCAGCATCTCGGGGCGGCTGGTATTACCCCAGCTGAAGTTATCCAGCAGCGCTACTCGTTCTAGATTGCCTCCAACGGCTATGATCTGCCTTAAAGCTTCGTCAATGGCTGACGCCGCCATCCAGTAAGGGTCTATCTCTCCATACTTCGGGTTTATGCCATTGGAAACAATTACACCCCTTTTAGAATCGGGGAGCGGCTTGATAATGGCGGCGTCGCCAGGACCATCCCCATCCTTACCAACCAACGGCTTAAGAACACTAGCCCCCTGCACCTCATGGTCATATTGGCGTATTACCCATTCCTTACTGCATACATTCCATGAGCCAAGAACTTTCAGCAGGGATTCAGTCAGATCCTGTGGTGGAGCGAAGTCAGGTTCCTTATGCCGTGGTTTTTCCCATACCGCTCCCGCCGTTAACTGCGGACGACCGTGGTGTAGAAATTCCATATCAAGGGCACAGACTAATTTTTCTTGATAAAAAAGCTGAAGCCTGCGGTCATTGGTAAACTCACCAATGACCGTCGCCTCCACATCTTTGCTAGCAAAAAGGCTCAGCAGTTCTTCAACACAGCGCAGGGGAACAGCCAGCACCATTCGCTCCTGTGACTCGGATATCCATATTTCGGTATAAGACAGCCCGGCATATTTCAGCGGAACCCTATCCAGGTGAACTCGAACCCCGGTGTCTTCAGCCATTTCGCCTACCGCCGATGACAGCCCACCACCCCCACAATCGGTTATCCTGGAGTAAAGTCCACGGTCCCTGGCTTGAAGCAAGGCATCGATAACCTTTTTCTCCACAATCGGATTCCCAATCTGAACCGAACTATAAGAAACAGCCGTTGATTCCTCGGTAAGCTGCTCGGAGGCAAAAGTAACACCGTGTATTCCATCGCGACCGGTTTTACCTCCCACTAACACTACCAGGTCACCTGAACGCTGCTGTCCCATTTGGGAAAGTTTCCCGGGCAACAACCCTACTGTGCCGCAGAAAACAAGCGGATTAGCCACATATCGTTCATCGAAAAGTATCGCACCATTAAGCGTAGGTATTCCCAGGCGATTACCATAGTCAGCTACTCCAGCGCGAACCCCCTTGAAAATACGACGTGGATGTAAAACGCCTCGCGGCAGCTTATCATAGGGAAAATCAGGAGGACCAAAGCAGAACACATCGGTGTTCAGGATTGGCTTGCCTCCGAGCCCGGTGCCCATGATATCACGGACAACACCACCTATTCCCGTCGCCGCTCCCCCATAAGGCTCGACCGCCGAGGGATGATTGTGAGTCTCCACTTTGAAACAGAGCGCCCAGAAGCCGTCAAAATCAATTACACCGGCATTATCCTCAAAAACGGAGAGGCACCATGGCTTGTTCATCTCCTCGGTTGCCTTCATAACAGTGCTCTTGAGCAAGTTATCTATGGTTATGTCACCAAACCTGATTTTCCCCTTGAATGTCTTATGAACGCAGTGCTCAGACCAGGTCTGCGCCAGTGTTTCAAGCTCAACATCAGTGGGGGCATGTTCCTGCCCGTGAAAGTAAGCAATGATTGCTTGAAGCTCGTCGGCGGTAAACCCAAACTGCTGCCTGACCTTTAAGAACTCTTCTTCGGTTAACTCAAGAATATCTACCCGCTCTAATTTAAACCTATACTGTGGGTTTTCGGGGAAGATTACTGATTCCTGCTTAACCACATGCTGGATAATCGGGTTTACCAATAACCTGTCACATACAACGTCCAATCGACGCTTGTCCAGTTGCCCTTCAATAAGGTATCGCTTCGCCGTTCTAACCGCCCTGACTTTTTCTATACCCAAATCCCGCACCGCCTTCATGATGGTAGCCTCAACCGGGTCGGTAACACCGGCATTGTAAGCCACCTCAATAACATGGTAGCCATCACCACCCCAGGAATCCCGGTCATATTGATATTCCTGAATTACAGGGTCAGCCAGCAAGCTTCGACAAATTAGCTCCAGTTCATCAGATGTTAAATCAGCATCTAACCAATATATGTCCACAACGTGAACATCGGATACCGCTGTTATTCCCTGGTCATGGATATCCCTGACCAGACCAAGCCCTTTGGCATCAAGGAAGTCATGTTTTAGGCGGATTTCAATTCTATGCATTAAGATATACTTTAGAGGTTCCTGGCTTGGTAATTATTAATTGTATCCTACTATTGCCTGTATCGTCTATCAACGTCACCTACCTAAGAATGTACGGCAGCAAACATATTGACTTTGGCTCCAACTTGTGGTTTGATGACAACTGATTACTCTCAGAATTAGGAGCATTGATGTTTGCTAAAGACCGAGCCGAGGCTAAAGAACATATCCTCAAAATAGTCAAGGAGCACGATATAACATTCACCAAGCTCTGGTTCACAGATATCCTGGGCTTCCTTAAGAGCTTCACCATCGCCTCTCGGGAGTTAGAGACCTCTTTAGAGTCAGGGAATGGCTTCGATGGCTCGTCTATTCAAGGCTTTGTCCGTATTGACGAGAGTGACATGGTAGCTTTGCCCGACCCCACTACTTTTCAAATTCTCCCCTGGCGACCAAAGGAGCACCAAACTGCCAGGATGTTTTGCGATATTCGTTGGCCCGGCGGGCAACCTTTTGAGGGCGACCCCAGATATGTGCTGAAGAGAAATTTGCAGAAGGCTGCTGATTTGGGCTATACCTTCTATGTCGGGCCAGAACTGGAATATTTTTATTTTCAAAATCCAGAAACAACGCAGTTTTTGGACCAGGGTGGTTACTTCGATTTAACCCCACCGGATGTAGCTACTGATTTAAGAAGAGAGACAATTCTTATCCTTGAAGATATGGGCATTGGCGTGGAGTATAGCCACCATGAAGTTGCTCCCAGTCAGCATGAGATAGACTTACATTATACCGATGCCCTGACTATGGCTGATAATGTGATGACTTATAAGTTAGTAGTTAAACAAGTAGCTCAAGAGCACGGTGTTTATGCCACTTTCATGCCCAAGCCTGTGCTCGGTGTAAATGGCAGCGGGATGCATGTTCATATGTCACTGTTCAAAGGTGATAGGAATGCCTTTTTTGATAAGGGTGACACTCACCATCTATCGAAACTAGCTAAACATTTTGCCGCTGGATTGTTAAAACATGCCCCCGAAATCACCTCTGTCACCAATCAGTGGGTGAATTCTTATAAGCGTCTCCTCCCGGGTTATGAAGCACCGGTTTACATTACCTGGGCGAGGAGAAACCGAGCCGACCTAATCAGGATACCTGAATACCAGCCAGGAAGGGAAGAAGCCACGAGACTTGAATTCAGGTCTCCTGACCCCGCTTGTAACCCCTATTTAGCCTTCAGCGTTATGCTTGCTGCCGGATTGGAAGGAATTGAAAAGGAATATGAGCCACCACCACCTGTGGAGAGGAATGTCTTTGAAATGACCACACAAGAACGGAAGGAGCGCGAAATAGGCACACTCCCGGGCAACTTATATGAAGCTATAAAGCTTACCGAAGGTAGCGAGTTAGTGAAGAAAGCTTTGGGGGAACATGTATTTAATACCTTTATTCAGAATAAAAAAGTCGATTGGGAACGTTACTGCAGTCAGGTAACCGATTACGAGCTCAAGCAATACCTGGCCGTCTTATAACACACTCCTAGCTTCGAAATAGACATGCCAAGATACCCGAAAAAGCAAATCTCTTACGAGCTGTACTCTAATGAGGGTGTTTAAAAATGTAGTTGCCCAATAAATTGGGCAAATGCGCCTGATGAATCAGGCAACTACAGAAATTTGGGGGTGAAACATCTCTAATATGCCTAAAAACGAACGCAAAACCAAAACTAAACAGCCTCTCTGATATATAAGAGGTGTTGAAATCGCGGCAGACTAACCTTTGCCATGCATTCTTACATTACTAGTTATAGCAATCTCTATGGGCTGACCGCACTTAGGGCATGAGATTTCCATAACCAGCGGCTTCTCCATCATCCTTTCCACGAGCGTCGTAACTATAGAATCTATGTTATCCAGCCGCTCATCTATCAGATTAAGGCGCTTAATTAGCTGCTGTGCATCTAACTCTTCGGCACTTTTTATGATTAACTCTCCTTAATCCCCCTTAGTCCCGCTTTTCTAAAGGGGGATTTAGAGGGATTTTTATAAACCCTTCTCCACAACGCCCAGAGTTTCCAGTTCATCTTTATCACGTTCCATCAGCTTGTCTATTCCTTCTGAAACAGCGCGCTCCAGGTATTTACGAAATGCATCTCGCGCCGCTGGCGAATTACGCACTGCCTCCTTGGCTCTTTGCCATTCATCGCTAATTATCTCATTAATTTGCTCGGGGCTCATCGGCTCCTTACCATGCCAGATGCTTTCCAGCCTGTCCAGAACCCGCTTCGCTATTGACCTCTTCAAACGATCAAGAGAAAAAACTTCTTCCCAGGCATATTCTTGTTCCGCTTTTCCCTCAGCCATGATTTATTCCCTCCTATGCAGTATTATGATAACGATTATTATCGGTTTAACTGTGCGTCTTGTCAAGATATTGATTTACAGCGGCAAAAGATATACATTATTTGCCAGGGGGTGATTAAAAATGCCAGAAGTAGAAGTTGGGAAGGTAACGGATTTTTTTGCCCAACCGGTAGTGGCTGGTATCGAACTAAGCGACACGCTGAAGACAGGGGATAAGATCCATATCAAAGGCGCCACCACGGATATGGAACTTGTGGTGGAATCCATGCAAATTGACCGCGTAGATATCAGCACCGGCAAACCCGGCGACCTCATCGGCATAAAAGTTCCCGATAGGGTGAGGCGAGGCGACAAAGTCTACAAAGTTACTGAATAGATTGCTTCGTTTTACTCGCAATGACACGGAGCAAATTGGCCATTTCAATGGCTTCCATAGCAACGAGGAAGCCTCGGTTACCTTCTTTTGCTCCTGCCCTCTGAATAGCCTGCTCCAGAGTATCAGCGGTGATTATGCCCTGTATCACCGGTAGCCCGGTATCTAGAGTGACTCGCCCGATTCCTCTGGTTACCTCGGAGGATATATATTGAAAGTGTGGTGTGCCACCGCGAATTACGGCGCCAAGGCATATTATGGCGTCGTACTTACCACTCTGCGCCAATTTTTTAGCTATCAGTGGGATTTCAAAACAACCTGGCGTCCAGGCAACATCAATATTCCTTTCCTCAACACCGTGACGCAACAGAGCATCATTCATCCCCTCTAGCAACCTGGTGGTTATCATCTCGTTAAACCGAGAAACAACAACGCCAAATTTCAGTCCTTTGCCTACCAGTATTCCTTCATAACGATTAGTCATCAGCTACCTCCTTTATATGGAGCAAATGTCCCAGCTTCTCTTGCTTGGTCTTTAAGTAATTAACATTGTTCGGATTAGGCGGAGCCACCAGAGGAACGATTTCCACTATTTTGATTCCATAACTTTCCAACCCAACTACCTTCTTAGGATTGTTGGTAAGCAGCCTTATTTTATGTAAACCTAAATCGGCTAAGATCTGCGCCCCAATGCCATAATCCCTTAAGTCCGGAGCAAAACCTAAAGCTATGTTGGCCTCAACGGTATCCAGGCCCTGGTCCTGAAGCGCATAAGCGCGAAGTTTATTATGAAATCCAATCCCTCTCCCCTCCTGCCTCATGTACAAAAATACCCCCCTACCCTCTTCGGAGATCCTCTCCATTGCCAACTTGATTTGTTCACCACAATCACACCTCAGGCTTCCGAAAACATCACCGGTAAGACATTCACTGTGAACACGCACCAACACAGCTTCATCCCCGGATACATCCCCCTTAACCAGAGCCATATGCTCTGCAGGGTCAACAATGGATTTATAAGCTACAGCCACAAATTCACCATATTTGGTGGGCAATTTGGCTTCAGTTACCTTTTGAACTAGCTTTTCATGGCGGTGCCGATAAGCAATAAGCTCTGTTATGGAGATAATCTTCAGGCTATACTTCTCAGCTACAGCTTCAAGTTCTGGTAACCTCGCCATATGCCCATCATCATCCATAACCTCACAGATAATACCGGCAGGATAGCACCCAGCGAGTTTAGCCAAGTCCACAATGGCTTCAGTATGCCCAGCCCGCACCAATACTCCACCTTCTCTGGCACGAATGGGGAATACATGCCCCGGTTGAACCAAATCTTCGGGCTTGGTATCAGGATCAAGCACCGCTTTTATGGTTTGTGACCGGTCGAAAGCGGAAATCCCCGTGGATACCTTATCCTTCGCTTCAACGGACACCGTGAACGCAGTCGAGTATCTTGAAGTATTATGCTGAACCATCAATGGTATTCTCAATTCATCCAGCCTTTGCCCGATGATAGGAAGGCAAATCAATCCCCGACCATGTTTAGCCATAAAATTTATCGCTTCAGGAGTGACTTTCTCCGCAGCCATGGCTAAATCACCCTCATTCTCCCGGGATTCATCATCAATGATGATCACCACCCTACCCACCTTTATATCTTCAATTGCCTCAGTAATAGAAGCTAACATACTACGTGCCTCACTTTTTAGTGTATTCCTCTTGTAAATCCGTATTCCTCAAGCAGGTCAAAGGTTAAATTTTGACCTGTCCCTTCGCTGAGTCGCTCCAGGTATCTAGCGATAACATCCACCTCCAGATTAACTGTGCTGCCAGGTCTCTTCTCACCCAGAATGGTATGTTTCATCGTATAAGCTACCAAAGAAACTGAAAAGGAAGAATCGTCAACATCGACAATGGTAAGACTAATGCCATCGACAGCAATAAAACCCTTTTCAGCAATATACGACATTAATTGTGACGGTAGCGCAATCCGCACAATAAATGAATCGTCTTGAGTAGTCACCGAAATCACCCTCCCAACATCATCAACATGTCCCAGTACCAGGTGACCACCAATACGTCCCCCCATTGCCAGGGCTCTTTCCAGGTTCACATGGTCACCATAACGAAGGTCACCAAGATTGGTGCAGTGCAATGTCTCAGGCATAACGTCAACACTGAACCTATCACCATTCAAATAAGCTACTGTCAAACAAACTCCGTTAACCGCTATGCTATCGCCAGGTTTGGTCCCCTGAAGCACCTCTTCGGCTGCAATAACCAGGCGATTCGCGTCCGCTTCCCTGACAATACCAATTTCTTCTACTATGCCAGTAAACATTTCTTCACCCTTCTACATATCCACTGACCAATATATTATCGCCAAAGCTTTTGACGTCAACCCGGCTTAGATGGTGAGCCTCAATCAGCGAGTCAACTCCATTCCCGCCCACCGCCACTCTAGCTCCATCACCACCAATGATAATAGGCGAAATAAACACCAGAACTTTATCCACTAAATGGTCATCAAAAAATGACCCGAGCAGAGCACTCCCTCCTTCCACCAGCACACTGACTATCCCGCGCTTTGCTATTGCCTTAGATAATTCCTCCACATCTACCCTCCCCTCTCTTGCTGGTAATTCCAGTACTTCAACACCAGCCTGGATAAACTTTTCCTTTTTCTTGATATCCATAGGTTTCACCGTGGCAATCAAAGTTTCGCCAGGTTGCCTGAAAACATTGGCATCTAACGGCGTTCTCCCTTTACTATCAACAATTATCCGTAATGGCTGGGATTTTGTATTGCCACCTTTACCAGAGCAACCACGGGCAGTAAGACGTGGGTCATCAATAAGGACAGTATTTACCCCAATTATTATAGCGTCCACTATATGCCGCACACTATGCACGTATTTCCTCGCCTCCTTGTTACTGATCCACTTAGATTGCTTGGACCTCGTGGCGATCTTGCCATCAAGACTCATGGCAAATTTAGCAATGAAGAATGGCAAGCTGGTGGTGATAAATTTAATGTAGGCCTCGTTTATTTTCTCAGCTTCTTGCTGATGTTCACCGATATAAGTCCTAACGCCCGCTTTGTTTAGCTCCTTCACCCCGTTCCCTGAGACCACAGGATTAGGATCAAGCACAGCGATATGGACCTCTTCTATGCCAGCGTTGATTATCGCCTGTGTGCATGGCGGTGTTCTACCATAATGGCAGCAGGGTTCCAGAGTAACATACATAGTAGCTCTCCGTGCCTTTTCTCCAGCCTGGCGGAGCGCCATCACCTCTGCGTGAGGCAAACCAGCAGGCTGTGTATGTCCCACACCAAGCAGAGCACCATGCTTAACCACTACCGCCCCTACCGCTGGATTTGGACTGGTATATCCCAGAGCTAACCTGGCTAGAGAGAGAGCACATCCCATATGATCTTCAAGTGACATCATCGTCTAGCGCTCCTGGAAATCCCTAAAGTACCTGCTCGCCATGGGATCAACTTGACCCTGATACTTGCTCCGCAAACCAGGTGAACCATAAATCCTTTCTGCAGGTGAAGTCAAGCGGAGAAACGAAATCTGCCCGATCGCCATCTTGTAATAGAGGGTGACAGGGAATTTGGACACATTGGATAACTCTAGAGTGAGGTGTCCTCGCCACCCAGGGTCAACATATCCCGCTGTGGAGTGAATCAACAGCCCGACCCTACCCAGTGAACTTTTCCCTTCGAGCCGGGCTACAATGTCATCACATAAGCCAATCGCCTCAAGCGTGCTGCCTAAGACAAACTCGCCGGCGTTCAATAAAAATGGCTTCTCATCATCAATTTCCACCAAGTCAGTTACGTCGTCCGTGCTTTGTTTGACATCGATATAAAAAGGGTGACGCCGGGCCTTAAACACGAGGAGATTTTTATCCAGATGTATATCAACACTCGCTGGCTGAATGCAATTTGGGTCAAGCGGCTCAATGACTATCCTGCCTTTAGCAATCTGTTCTTTAATCGTGCGGTCGCTGAGCACCATAGCTACTGTAAAGCATTCTACCATTCGCCCTGATAAGACTGCAAACAAAGCAAACTTATCCTGGAGACAGCTTCGGTGGAGCAACGCAGGTTATCAACTATTTATTGAGCTCAAATTAAGGAGGGGCAATCTATTTTGCAGGCTGGCGAAAAACTAAGAAATTTACCTTCGCCCTGAGACCGTTTAGCAGCCCTGTCCGTCATTCTGAGCCTTACAGGCGAAGAATCTTTTATAGACTCTTCGCTTCGCTCAGTGTGACATTCGCTATTATTCTAGCCTTGAGGGGAGGCAGTTTTGTCATACTGTTATTGTGACCCGCTGGGTGCTAATTTCCTCCGGGACTTCCTCACCATGCTCTCTACGATATTCAAGGCAAAGCTCAAGCACTTCCTTAATATTAGCCAGGCACTCCTCATAGGTCTCTCCTTGAGCATGGGCTTCTGGAATAAGAGGACAGCTTGCTACGTAGAATCCGTCAGGTGCTTTCCTGATAATAGCGGTATATTGCATTCTATCTATCTACCTCTATCTCTCTCTAATTATATCATAATCAGAGCTATCTCCAGACAGGAAGGCATTGGCAGTCCGTGTAACTACAATTTCAGGCGATGCACCACTCAGTCAAGCCCGGCATATACGCTGCTAACTTCACTGGCAACTTAGCCACAAAGAAAATCACGCCTATCCTTGTTTAGAGCAAACCTCCTTGACTTCTCTACCAGTAAGCCTTATAGTAGGTATAAAAGGAGGTATTAAATGGGTAAAGCGGTAAAGATAAATATCACCCTGCCTGAGGAAGAGCTAAGAGAAGCGGATGCCTTCGTTCAGAAGCAAGGGAATACCAGGAGCGGTCTCATCCAGCAAGCGCTGCGATTTTTCATAGAGCAGAAGGAAAAGGAGAAAAGAGAAAAAGAGAAGCGGGATGGACTGATAAAGGCAGCATCGGAGATAAGGCAGCTGAGGGAAAAATCAGGCAAGTGGGACGGGGTAGCCGAGATAAGGAAGTGGAGAGAAGCAAAGTGAAGGTGCCACTCAAATACGTCGTGGATGCTAGCATCATAGTCAAGTGGTTCTCCAGGTTTGAACAGGATGTTGAGAGCTCGGAAAAGCTGCTGAACAGCCATATCGAGGGAGCATCCATGCTCGTGAGTTCCTCTTTGGTTCTATACGAGGTTTGCAACGCCCTTCGCTTCAATCCAAATTTTGGTGAAAAAGATGTATCACGGGCAGCCACAAATCTTCTCAAGCTGGAGCTTGAGTTGGTGGATTTTTGCGAGGTATTCGAGCCAGCAATAGAGCTTGCCTTTTCCTACGACATTACCATATATAATGCAGCATATATTGCGGTTTCACAGAAACTCCATATTCCATTGATTACCGCTGACTATAAGCTCCTGGCTAAGATTAAGGACATACCCTTAGTCGTGCCTTTAAAGGAAATGAAGCTTTAATCCCTAGAACGAGCTTCAGGCCTGGTCAAGCCCGGCATATAGCTCGTCAACTTTCCCTTGCAGCCCAATCGTCAGATGGATTGCCTTGGCTACCTTTATATAATGGTTAACCTCGTCCATAGATAGCTTCCGCCCTTTTCTATCCTTCAAATACTTGTTCATCACTTGGTAGGCTCCAATCCGATATTCCCACACTTCCTTTGAGATGCCCTCAAAATACTGGCCTTTGTGGATGTAGACCCTCTCAGTTGCTTCATCATGGCGAGCTCTTTCCACTTTATTAGAGCCACTTTCGGGAAAGCCAATCTCAGTTTGATTAAGTGCCTGATGTTTGAGCAAATGGAGGTCAACAAGCTCCTTGCCGAGGTTGCTTAACACTTTAAAGAGTTCATAATCAGTGGGCAAGGGAATTTTAGGAAAGTCTATCTTGAGGAATTCCTCATAGCGCTTGCGATAGATGGGAGAATAAAGGACAGCGTAGATATAATAGAAAATCTCCTCTGGGGTTGGCTCTGTGCCCAGAGATTCCTTTACAGCTTGTAAGAACTGGTCTGTGAAGTTAAAAATGCGTTCTGCTCCAAGTATTCCTTCGCTAATTAATCGCTCTTGAGGCTCACTTGGATAGGAATAGAGAGGAAAAACAAAAGCATTTGTTGCTGATTTTGGAGACAGGTAAATTACGTCTGATAGAAATTCAGAAACAAAGGCATGAGCAAATTCACCTTCTTTTATTATTTTTGAGGTAATTAAAGAACGATTTTCTAGTCGTACCTGTTGCCACAGCTTAGGTACAGCCCTACAGAAAATCTCTGTATCATAATAGGTAAATCTTATATCAAAAGGTCTGTAATCATATTGGATTATCTTTTCTCGATCTAATTTAAAACGGGATAAGAACTTGTTAAAATTTTTCTTGGCTTCAGTCATCTTCGCAGTTCCAAGCCGAATTTCAGTTTCCGTTCCAATTACCTGAGAAACCAACGAATTTGGATCAAATGCCACCAGAAACTTATCATCGCCAGGCTTCCCGCCAACATTATGAAACTTGAAAATCTCCGTCACTTTCCAGAATTTGTCATACTGCTCCTGTAAAGCAAAATCCTTGGGGACAAAGAAGTAATAAGGGGCAGCAGGCTCAAGTTCCTGCCATTTGCTTGTTTCTACGTCATTTTTTAAAAGATAATCGTATTTTTCACCTCTTAGCCCCCAGAGGTCAGCATAGTGAACTTTCTTCTCTCCAAGCGGCTTTTCAGTTTTCACATAAAGGGCAATGGTCACGCCCTGCTGAATGTCAAAAACATTTTCATCCTTGCCACCTTCGGGCGTTTTTTCTCCTATTCTTGAAGAGCCATGCAAGTTCAAAATATAAATCTCATCAAAAGTCTCTGAGAGTTTCCTTCTCATTCCACGATGGATTACGCCGGAAAGGTAAGAGTTATTACTGATAAAGCCCAAAATTCCCTTGCCTGCTTGGCCTATTTTCCAGTGGGCGAAACGAATGAACTTTATATAATCATCGGAGAGCGGCTGGATATTTCGCTCCTCTCTCACATCCTCTTTATAATCGTCCATCAAACCTTCAATAAAATCTGACTTATTTTCCGAACTCACAGAATAAGGAGGGTTGCCCAGGACGACTATGATTGGCACCTTTTCCTTTACCCTCTTAGCTTCCTGCCCTTCTTTAGTCAGGTCTATGAGAAAGCTGATCTGCTTCGGCTCTTTCATCTCTAAAGTATTTGTTAGGTAAAATTGGAATCGCTCACCCTCCTTGAACTTATAGCCCATCTCCTCTAAAACCATAGATACCTTGAAATGTCCTACGGTATATGGAGCTACCAGAATCTCAAAGGCATGAAAATGGGGCAAGATATGCTCCTCTATATAAGACCTTAGAAGTCCTGCTTTGTTCCTCTCCTCTAGTTCTTTCTGGACTTGCTTTATCGCCTGGACGACGAAGGTTAAAGTTCCAGCCGCTGGGTCGAGAAGAGTTACATCATTGGTGGCAAGACCTTCGGCTTTTCCAAATTTTGACTTCAAGAGCTCATGGATTGAGGTTGTGATGTAGGAAACTACCGGCAGGGGGGTGTAATAAACTCCTAACCGCTGTCTTTCCACAGGATTATAAGTGGCAAGGAAGGTCTCATAAAAGTTAATCACCGGGTCTTCCTCCCACTTTGTAGTCTTGAATTCCTTATAGATGGAGGAAATGTCTGCCTTCTGAAGCACCTGGCTTATGTCATAAACAACCCAAAGTAAAGATTCTGGGAAATGGGGACCGGTAAAGGAATAGAAGATTTCCCTGAGCAGAGGCAAACTTTCAGGAATAAATTGCCAGGCAATGCCTTTATCGAAGTTATCATGAACTTTCATCCTGGCAGCGAAGAGTCCATAGGTGATAGTCTGGGCATAAAGGTCGGCAAACCTCTCCTTTGTCAAACTCTCTATAAGCTCTTCCTGGAAGGCTTTATAGAATCTGGTTACCTCTTCATTTTCTTTGGAAAGCTCCTCCTGCAAAATATGTTCAAGAAACCGTGTTTTCTTCGCTAGTTCGATGGAAAGACTGGAAGATGTTTTTATTTCAGGCATGGAGAACGAGAAGAATTTTCCAAGGAGGTCGAAGAATAAATCCAGCTTCTCGGGAACAGGAGGATACTTAAAACTTTGTAATGTAGATTGGCGACCCACCTCTACTGTATCTACTGGATTGCCATTTCTATATAACCTGAATTCCAGAAAGTTAGTTAAGATAAGATTCGGAAGGGATTCCCGATACCTTCTTAGTTGTTCGGATTTCTCAGCTTCATCAAGGGTCGCATCCGGTGATTTGGCTTCGATATAGCCTATGATGTCCCCATCTTTTCTAATGAGAAAATCGGGGATTCCTACTTCTGTCTTTTTAGGTTGAACAAGAACGCCTGCTCCATTTTGAAGAGGGAAAAACTGGGAGCATTGCTCAATGAGCGCCTTTAAGGAGGAATAAAAACTTTCCTCTCTAAAATCACCCGCCGCGTAAATCTTATGGATTTCCTCAAAGTAGCTATTGAGAGCCCTCTCAAGTTTGCCTTTCTCTGCCTTTTTCATTATTTATTTTTTCTTTTTTCACATACAGAGGTTATGGATAATACCCCTCTAAGAATTTTTGCCAAGATAGACAACTAATCCCATGGTTTTCCGCCTTGCTTCTGCCCTTCTTATCTCCAATAACAAGAGGGAGATTTCTACTAATCGCTAAAGTTATAGCAGCAGCCTCTCCATCATCAATCCCAGGTTGCCCTCTAATTTCTAGATATCTATCTTCCTCAGCAGAACTGAAAGGAATAATCACTTGGGGATGGTTATCAAGAAAATTCTTAAGCGGGGATCTTGGTTGCTTTACTTCTTCTGAAACTTTCTCCGGCAAAATTACCTCATCATAACGCTTCCTAAGGTGTCTTACGAATCTTCTTCTTTCAATATCGATCAAGGCCGAAGAGTCAAACACGTATTGAAACAGAGATCTGGAGACATATTTCATCTTTACTTAGCGCCTTTTTGTGTAATGTGCTCAGCCACATCGAGAGCCTTTCTCAATGGCATATCTAAACAGCGCGCTAATTTTCCAAGTGAAATATCGCCTTTGTGGTAAGCTTCAACAGCATCTGAAATAAACGTTTTGCCAAGTCTTCTCTCCCACCTTGGTACTTTCGGCACTCGTGGGTGCGGCGGCTGATAGGAATCAAGAAGGTAATCAGCATAGTCTTGTTCTATAAGAGCCAGATTTTCAAGCCGATAAAGCATGGCTTGCACACTTACATGCCATCTACCCGCCATATTGCCTATTTCTCGAATTGACGGCGTCTTTGAAAGAGCATATTTTGAAAAATCTTCATCTATCAACCTCGCTGGGAGTAAAAATCCTACTGCAAAGAGGTCAGCTACTCGCTCATCCCCGGCAGAACCCGGCCTTCCCTCACCGCTGATGTCACATACCGAGGGTGGATGCCCATACAAAAGATGAGCATACTCGTGAGCAATGGTAAAGTTCCTTCGCCCTGGAACTTCCTTTGCATTAACAAGGATGCAGGGGCCATATTCTGAATGCCAATAAGAAAATCCTGAGAATTGGCCAGGGGGGACTACAAGTTGAAATATGCGAACCCCCTTCTGCATTAAGCTATCTCGCAGCTTACCAACAGGTCTTCCCCCAAGTTTAAAGAGACTTCTTTGGTTTCGAGCCAGTTCAGCAGGAGGTTGATTCTTAGGTACACGCTCTATTGCAACAGGTTGAACCTTGCCTAAAGTACGCTCAAGTTCAAGAGCAATGCGACATAATTCATCAAATCTGGCTATTACCCTGCGTGATTCTTCAGATAACCCCTCGAATGGTAGCCCAGTTGTAGAACGGAATTGTACTTGAGTTGGAGAAGTTGGAGTCTTTTTCAAGAAATAGTCGATTTCTCTTCCATATAGTTCACCCAGGTGCTCAAGCTGCTTAAGACTCGGCTTGGTGCGCTCTGCCTCCCAGTCAACGATTTCAACCAGATGAACTCCTAAGCGCTCTGCGACTTCTTCAGGACGAAAACGGACTGTTTCTCTTGCTTTCTGAAGCTGAAGGCCTAAGATGACATGCCCTTTGCTCTTACCTAAACCCTCAACTGTGTCGATAGTCATTCCATTGTCCCCTATTAGCACGATTCATGCTAAACCCGTGATGCTTTGACATTATCCCCTTGTTGGAACGCCTCAATTACTCCCCAAGTAGGATTCGAATTTAATCTTATATTAAACTATTCCTCAAATAGAAAACAATCTTTATCCCCCCCAGCTACTGATTCAGCCCTCACAAAACTGCAAACAAAGCGAATGTAGTATAATAAAAATGAATCTTGCTATGGTGAAACAGGCTGCAGGAAAGAGCTTTGAGTTCATTGACCATACTGCCGATGTGGGTATCATTGCATATGGAACAGAAATCAAGCAGGTCTTTGGCAATGCCGCCTTAGCTTTATTCAGCTTAATAACGGAATTGGAGAATATTGGAGAGGAATTAAAATACGACCTCGAAGTAGCCAGTGAGGACAGAGAGAGCCTACTGGTGGAATGGCTTAATGAGCTTATTTATCTTTTCGATGCTGAGCACGTTTTGCTGAAAAAATTTGATGTTCAGAGTTTATCCAATACCCGACTGAAGGCTACCTGTTATGGTGAGAAATTTGACCCTTCAAGGCACAGGATAAAGACAGGGGTAAAGGCAGCTACATATCATATGTTGAGGATAGATAAGGACAACAAGGGATACAAAGCACAGATAATCTTTGATATTTAGGAGGTGGAAATGGCGCCGTGGCAGGGACAACTTACCAGGATAGATGACTACCACTGGCAAATTCCGCAGAGTTATAAGCAGGGCATGAGAGTTCCCGGTTTAATCTACGCCAGCGAGAAAATCCTGAACTCCATAAAGGCGGAGCAGACGCCGGAACAGGTTGCCAACGTTGCTTTCCTCCCCGGCATAATCAAATTCTCCATGGCCATGCCCGATATCCACTGGGGATATGGATTCCCCATCGGCGGTGTGGCTGCCATGGATATCAAGGAAGGAGTAATCTCCCCCGGCGGCGTGGGTTACGATATCAACTGCGGCGTGAGATTACTGCGCACCAATCTCACCGAAGCGGAAGTAAGACCAAAAATTAACGAGCTTATCAACGAACTGTTCCGGAATATCCCCTCCGGATTAGGCTCCCAGGGAAAGATAAGAGCAAGTCACAAAGAAATGCGAGAATTGATGGTTGAGGGAGCTAAATGGGCAGTGAGACACGGTTTCGGCTCTCAAGATGACCTTGAAGTTACCGAAGAGGGCGGCTGTCTGGAGGGCGCTAACCCTGACAAGATAAGCGACAAGGCGATAAAAAGGGGCATGCCACAGGCAGGCACATTGGGCTCGGGAAACCATTTCCTCGAAGTCCAGGTGGTAAAGGAAATCTTCGAGCCCGAGACAGCTAAAGCTATGGGCATTGACGAAACAGGGCAGATACTGGTTCTAATTCACACCGGTTCTCGTGGATTTGGTCACCAGGTTTGCACCGACCATCTGCGTGTGATGGAAGAAGCAGTATCAAGATATGGGATAAACCTCCCTGATAGACAGCTCGCCTGCGCACCCATAGAATCACCAGAGGGCAAGGATTATTTTGCCGCTATGGCCTGTGCTGCCAATTATGCCTGGAACAATCGGCAATGCATCGCTCATTGGACCCGGGAAAGCTTCTCCAAAGTCTTTGGCAAAAGCCCTGAACAGCTCGGCATGAGACAGGTTTATGATGTCGCTCACAATATCGCCAAAATAGAAGAACACACCGTTAACGGTAAGAAAATCAAGGTCTGCGTGCACCGCAAAGGAGCTACCAGAGCCTTCCCAGCAGGACACAAGGATATCCCTGAACGATATAAAGAAATAGGACAACCTGTGCTTATTCCCGGCGATATGGGACGATGCTCCTTCGTTGCCGTCGGCACTCAGAAAGCCATGGAGGAAAGCTTCGGCTCTACCTGTCATGGAGCTGGCAGGATGTTAAGTCGCGGCGCTGCCCGAAGGAGTCTCAGAGGCAAGGATGTTGCCAGGGATCTGGCGGAAAGAGGCATCCTGGTAAAAGCGGGAGATATCGCCTCCCTGGCTGAGGAAGCGTCACAGGCATACAAAGATGTTACTGAGGTAATTGAGGCAGTTCACCAGGCGGGAATCTCCAGGAAGGTGGTTATGGCTGTACCTTTAGGTACCATCAAAGGATAGGAAAATGCCATTGCGCACCAGGCAAAACAAGCCTCAACCCGTGATAAAACTTCCCTCCCCCCAGCTAAAAAGCAAATTCTCTCTGGAGGAAGCCATCTCCAGACGAAGGTCAATTCGCAGATACCGCACAAAGCCAGTAACTCTGTCTCAATTAGGTCAGATACTCTGGGCAGCGCAGGGCATAACCGGGGCAGAAAGCGTCAGAGCAACACCCAGCGCTGGAGCTACCTACCCTCTGGAGATTTTCGCAGTTTTGGGCAACAAGACTGTAGATGACCTGATGGCCGGCATTCACCATTATGATGTAAGCACCCATTCGCTAATTCTACACCAGGCAGGCGACTTAAGGCAGGAATTAGCCAGCGCCGCCTTAGACGAAAGATTTATCGCCGAAGCGCCGGTTATCATCATCATCTGCGCGATTTACCTCCGTACTTCCTATACCTATGGCAGACGCGGCGAAAGATATGTCCACATGGAGGTGGGACACGTGGGCGAAAACATCCACCTCCAGACTGTAGCTCTTGGTTTAGCTACAGTGGAAGTCGGCGCCTTTAATGATGAGCAGGTGAGAAAAGTTCTTCAGCTGGAAGAGCAAATCAAGCCGCTTTATATAATGCCCGTTGGCAAGCCGCTGTAGGTAGCCACTGAACCATGCCAACCTATATGCAGAAAAGCTAAAAGCCCCAAGCCGCACCTTAGCAGTCAGGCTGTGGTCGCCAGTTCAATAGCTTTCTGTCAGAGCAATTCAAAGAATGCCCTGGGGTGTGCACAGGCTGGACATTTCCCAGGCGGTTCAGTCCCTTCGTGAATATAGCCGCAGTTCCTACATCTCCATCTCACAATCTTTTCCCTTCTAAAAACCCTGTTCTTGTCAACGTTGTCGAAGAGGGCTAAGTATTTCTTCTCATGCTGGTTTTCAGCCACTGCTATTGCTCGCATCACAGCTGCTATCACAGGAAATCCCTCTTCATCTGCTATTTTAGCGAACCCGGGATACATCTTCGTATGCTCATAGTTCTCCCCTTCTGCGGCCGCCTTCAGGTTCTCTTTTGTGTTTCCTACCACACCAGCCGGGTAGGAAGCATTGATTTCCGTAGATCCGCCTTCTAAGAAGTTGAACAGTCTCTTTGCGTGTTCTTTCTCGTTATCCGCTGTCTCCAAAAATACAGCTGCTATCTGCTCATAGCCCTCTTCTTTTGCCCGCGAGGCAAAGTAGGTATAGCGATTTCTTGCCTGGGATTCTCCCGCAAAAGCTGTCAGAATATTCTTCTCCGTTTTCGTCCCCTTTAAGCTCTTCATAACCTACCTCTATCTATTTACCGGCAGCCCACAGACCGTGGATGTTGCAGTATTCTCTTGCTTTAACGATATCTCCTTCGATCTCAAACTCTGCCCGGGGTTCATCACCCGGGTGTAGAAACTTTGTAGATATTCCCTTATCCGTTTGAACCTCTATCCATTCTATATAGTGCTTTTCTTCCATAGGATGGGGAACGGAACCCACTTCCACCTTTATACCTTTATCTGTCTTCTCAGCCACAGGCACATGCTTTTCTCTTCCTTGTTCTTCTGTCTTCTCCTCCAAAAGCTTCATGGGCTGATTGCAGCAGACAAGCTCTCCTTTTCCTGCATGGAAAACCTGTACGATATTACCACATATCTCACACCTATAGACCTGTAGTCTCTTTGTCATTTCACGCCTCCTTTCTGATAAATTTTCCTCCTCGTATAACTAGACCACCTTCCTAAATTTCTCTTTGGGGGCACCACAAATAGGACACTCGTCAGGAAGAACGCCATCGGAGACATAGCCGCAGACCTGGCAAACATGATACTCGGTCTCCCTTTCAGCCATCGTATGCGCCAGCGCATTTTTGTAGAGTTTGGCATGTCCTCGCTCTACATCACGGGAGTAACTGAAGACAGTTGCTATGTGTGTATTACTCTCCTCGTTTGCTTCCTTAATGAACTGGGGATAGGTGTTACTGGCTAGATTCTCCCTCTCAAATGCACTTTCTAAGTTTCCCTGAGTGTTAGATACAGCGCCTAGAAGGCGAAAACAGTTGAAGGCATGGACTCCCTCAGCCTCGGCAACAGCGCGGAACAATCTTGCTATCTGGGGATAACCCTCCTGCTCAGCCTTCATGGCAAAAGCTAGGTTCCTCAGATGTGCCTGGGATTCAGCAACGAAACCATTCTTAAGATTCTTCAGAGTCTTAGCTCCTTTTATCCCCGGTAGCTCATGTGGGACGAATTTTTCCGCCTCGGCACCACAAACAGGACAGCGTTCAGGTTTATCAATGGAAAATTCTACATGATGACAATTGGTGCATTTCCACATGCTATCCTCCTCCTTTCGTCAAATAACAATCTTTCTCCAAAATTAGCACACCATAGTTAACATACCCCCCAACCCAGGATACTACTTGCTGTTAGCTGATACACCACTGTGAAATAATCAACTAACCTTGCCCCTCTTCTTTCTTCAATAGGTCGGTGAATACCTCAGCGTGATATACTTCGTGGTCTCTTATCCTCTTGAGAAGTTCCTTCAGGTCGGGCTCTTCAATTTCCTTGGCGGCGCGGTCATATTCGGCAGCTACCTCACGCTCGATCTGTATATCGGCACGAAGCATGTCCGCCGTCTTTGTTGATTGGTCAACCTCGATGTGCTCAATCCTTGGGGTACCCTTTTCATCAACCAGCTCCTCAGATAGCCACCCAAGATGCTGCATCTCGTTTATAGCCTGGTCCTGCATTTCTTTCTTGACATCTTCGTTGGTGGTCATATAGGAGTGCAAAAGGTACTGGAGGATTACAGTGTACTCGTGCTCGATGCCCCAGTCGAGAACCCGGGTAAGCTTGTCCTGGCGGGTGCCTCTTATATCCTTAGCACCTTCCCTCTCCGCTTTTTCCACAAAGTGCATGAAATCACCATGGTGCGATTCCTCATCAGACAAAATGCGCTTCAATAACCGCTTTATCTTAGGGTCATCAACAGCCTTGATGTGCTCCTTGTATGGATTCATGGCATCTTCTTCCAGCAGCACATTATTCCTCATCCAATCGGAAACTGACTCGCCGCCAACACGCATATCTCCCCTCTTGAGGCTTGGGGTTCCACCAAGACTGACTATGGTCTCGGCCAGCCAGTCCAGGTGACGCATTTCCTCCCGGGCAATGGCCTCAATCTCGCAAGCCATCTCACCTTCCCCCATAGCGTAAGCATGAATCAGATATTGAATGATGGCGGCATGCTCACCTTCAAGGTCTCGATTCAACAAACCAATGATTTCATCCTTGTCCATTAGTTCCTCCATCCATTAATTCTTTCGTCTATAGTATGTATGTCTTAGTCATATAAACTACCCACCCCCAGTGCAGAATCAAAGGACGGCAAAATAGTTCCTTGCCGCCTCTCCCGTCTAATACTCTATTTTTGCCAGTTAAGTGGACAGGGAGTCTAGCAACTCAGTCCCTTTGGATGATAACTCATACTTATCATCCTTCTGGTTGGCTAAGCCCGCCTGAGTCAGTTCCCTGAGCCCACTCCTGACCCTGAATAGAGGAAGCCCGGCACTACTGGCGATTTCTTCAGCAGAGCCCATCCCTGATTTAATCGCACGAAGCATCTTTGTGCCTGACTCGGTAGGTTTTCCATCCGGGCTGACGCATGCCATATTCTCCTCCTATTTCGCCTAGAGCTTCTTCTTGCAGAGATACCAATCCACGCATTCGTACCCCTGCTTGATCCTCTCTTCAGCCATTTCCTGTGTGTTCGGTGGTGGCACCACTACCATGTCGCCCGGCCGCCAGTTAGCTGGGGTGGCTACAGCGTTCTTATCTGTCGTTTGCAGGGCGTCTATTATCCTCAGTATCTCAGCCATGTTCCTGCCCGTGGTTAGCGGGTAATAAAGTATTGTCCTGATAATCTGGTTGGGGTCGATTATGAATACACATCTGACAGTCTCAGTCTTGCTTTGCCCTGGATGAATCATACCGTAGGCGAGAGAAACTTCCTTGCTGAGGTCAGCGATGATGGGAAATGGTATCTTTACCCCTGTTTTCTCTTCGACATTACGCACCCAGGCAATGTGTGAAGAGACGCTGTCAACACTCAAACCCAGAAGCTCCACACCTCTCTTCTGCAGTTCCGGAAAGATTTCGGCGAAAGCTATGAACTCAGTGGTACACACCGGGGTAAAATCCGCGGGGTGGGAAAAGAGAATTAGCCAGCTTCCCTTAAAATCCTCCAGTTTGAGCACCCCATGAGTAGATACAGTTTCAAAAGCTGGTGCTGGCTCGCCCAGTCGGGGAAGACTTATCAGTTGCTCCTTTACTTCTTCCATGTCATACCTCCTTTATCCTCATTTTTTGCTCTCATCGACTTATCCTGTCTACATATTATTTCTCCCCTACACCTCTACGCAGTTTTCCCATAAACCATGTATGTTGCAATAGGAAAGAGCGCAGAAAGCTTTAAATTGCTCCACGGGTACCTGGAACCTGACGTTGGGATTGGTATAGGAAGGTGCAAAGGCAGAACGACCGAGGTTTATTACCTGTCCATCTTTCTTCACTCCATAAAGCTCTATCCAGGCAATATGATGCTCTACGGTGTTGGGATGGGGACTTTCTTTGCCCACCACCACATGGACGATATCAGCACCTGCTTCACCTTTTCCCCTGCCGACCTCGATTATCGGGACATGTTTCTCCTTCCCCTCAGCTTGCTGGCTTTTTAGAATGTCTCCAAATTTCATTTTCTCACCTCCTTGCTCTGATGATAATTATATCTTAAGTATCTTCAATTACAACTCCAGCATTTTTCACCCCTTTTCAATTGCCTTCGCCATTGTACCTGTATTGCCACTTCTAGTTTCGTAAATTATTATTGCTTTGGGCATTTTGCTTCCTCTCCAGTAAAACGTTATCAAGCAAAGCCTTGCACTTTATGCTTTTCTGCAATAGTAGTTGCCACAGCGTCCAGTTCCTTGAAATAGGCTTCTTTTGAAAAGCCCTTACTCAGCACTCCCAACCAGTCCCTGAAAGTAGGCAGTGTATTCCCCAGCATAGGTTTCCTCTAAATTTACGCTGCAGATGTTAACATTTGGTGTCCCTCTACTTCACCTCCTTCGTCTTCTTGAGTTCACGATGAATCTTGATTATATCCTCCACGGAAGCTGCATCCTCCAGGGTGGTAAGGTCACCAATACTAGCGGCAGTAGCCAAAATCTTCAAATTCCTCCAGTACCTTCAGGACAGTCGGATACGGTATATTATCCTCCTTAAAGATGTATTATTTCAAGTCAGCGACTATCCTACCGCACAGCTCAATCAGTTGTTTGGTGATTTCGGCAAAGCGATATTCTACTCGCCAGACCGGGACATTGCAAGCCAGCGCTCCGAACATCAGAGCCATTGACACGGTGGCGAACTGCTCATACAATAGCAGGTAGAACCTGATTCGCTGCCAGTAGTAGTATGGTAACAAAGCGGAGGAGGTAACATGAGAATCTCGCTCGAAGCCAACAAGCTGCCCAATAAGTGGTATAACATCATTCCTGATTTAGAGTTTAATGTGCCGCCCACGATGAGTTCAAGTGGCTATCCGTTGAGCCACCACGACCTCGACCAACTGGCTTCTTCCGCCAGCATTGACCAGGAACTTGAGAGGGATAAACGAGACATACCAATTCCCTCAGAAGTCCGGGACTTTTACCTCAAGTGGAGACCAACACCCCTCTGCCGTGCCCAGGAGTTCGAAAGGAGTCTGGAAACGCCGGCGAGGGTGTTTTACAAGCACGAAGGCAGCAGCCCCTCGGGAGGCCATGAGATGAACACCGCTGTGGCTCAGGCATATTACGCTGCCCAGGAGAAAGGCGTAAAGCGTATTGTTACCGCTACCGGAAATGGGGAGTGGGGAGCCGCCATGGCTATCGCCTGCAACTATTTCGGCATCCAGTGCAAGGTGTATATGGTGCGCTCCAGCTATGAGGAGAAGGCATACGGACGCTATGTCATGGAGATACTGGGAGCCGAGGTCGTCCCCAGTCCAAGCGAGGAGACGCTCTCCGGTAAGAAGATACTGGCACAAGACCCCCATTCACCCGGCAGCTTGAGCAGCGCCCTGAGCGAAGCCTTCTATGAAGCCAAGACTCATGATGATACGAAGCTTTCCTGGGGCACGGTGATGAACCATGTTCTGCTGCACCAGACCATTATCGGTCTTGAGGCGCAAATCCAGATGCGCCAGGCTGGGGCTAATCCCGATGTTATCGTTTGTGCTGTGGGGGGTGGCAGCGCCCTGGGCGGTCTGTCCTTTCCCTTTTACCGAGACCGCAAGCGAGGGACACGGATAATTGCCGTTGAGACGGCTGCTGCTCCAAGTCTATCCAAGGGACGGTATGCCTATGACTATGGAGATACCGAGGGTTTAGCCCCGATGCTGAAGATGTATACCCTGGGACACAGCTTTGTTCCACCGGGTATCAATGCTGGTGGTATGCGGTACCACGGGATGTCTCCGCTGGTCAGTGCTTTGTACCGCGAAAAACAGATTGAGGCAAGGACCTACACACAACCACAAGCCTTTGAAGCAGCCTTAGTGTTCGCCCGCACTGAGGGGCTGATACCTTCACCCGAGACCTCTTATGCCGTGAAGGCGGTGCTGGATGAGGCACTGGCTTTCAAGCAGCGGAACGAGCGTAAGAACATCCTGTTTCTGCTGGACGGTAACAGCAATCTCGACCTCACCGCTTTCAAGAATTTCGTCGATGGAGCTCTGGAGGACCAGCCTTTCCCTGAAGAGCACGCCAAAGCTGCGCTCGAGCAATTGCCGGCGGTGACGCCGCATTAGTTTTCCAGCTACCTGAAGTTCCATCGCCGTGCGAACCCACCGATGACGCGGGAGGAAAGGACTTCCTAAATATACGGAGGAGGTGAACGGAATGCCTAGATTGGTTATGAAGAAGGCACACAAAAAGGTAGGTCTTGCTCCCGGGACACTGGTCCATGTGGGAGAGAGGAAGATTGAAAAGGTAAGAATTAGAATCATTGATTACGATGAAACACAACTTGAGGAGAAGGAAGCAAAAACGGTTGAAGAATGTTTTCCCTTCAAGGATAAACCCACCATCACCTGGATAAACATAGACGGTGTCCATGATATGGAGGCAATGGAAAAAATCGGAAAACACTTTGACCTGCACCCCCTCATATTAGAGGACATCGTTAATACCCAGCAACGCCCAAAACTGGAAGATTTCGGAAGCCATGTCTTCATTGTTCTGAAGATGCTCTACTATGATAAGGAAAAGAGAGAGTTAGAAGCGGAGCAGGTCAGCTTAATTTTCGGCTCAAACTTCGTTATCTCGTTTCAGGAACGCGTAGGACAAATCTTTGAGCCTCTACGAGAAAGAATCAGGAAGGGGAAAGGGCGTCTCAGAAAATCAGCAGCCGATTATCTTGCCTACGCTTTAATTGACTGTATCGTTGATAACTATTTCGTGGTCCTGGAACAACTTGGAGAAGGGATAGAGGATGTAGAGCAGGACTTGACCACAAATCCGACTCTGGAAACACTGCAGGTTATCCGCACCTTCAAGAAAGAAATGATATTCTTGAGAAAGTCCGTGTGGCCCCTGAGGGAAGTGGTCAGTTCACTAGAACGAGGTGAGTCATCGCTTATTCATAAATCCACGGGCATATACCTCAGGGATGTTTATGACCATACAATCCAGATTATAGATACCGTGGAGAGTTACCGGGACATGCTTTCCGGCATGCTCGATGTTTATCTTTCAAGTATCAGCAACAGAATGAACGAGGTGATGAAGATTTTAACCATCTTCGCGGCAATATTCATACCGCTTACTTTTGTTGCTGGTATTTATGGAATGAACTTCAGCTTTATGCCCGAGCTCGGATGGCGCTGGGGTTACTTTGTAGTCTTGATTGTGCTGGCTACCATCGGGGGCTCAATGCTGGTCTATTTCAGAAGGAAGAAGTGGCTCTAGGGGTGTCTTTATCCGGTGTTGCCTTTCATTGAAATCTCCAGCCTCCATAGACCTGTGGTAAATATCAAAGAACCTTTTCAGGGAGAAGTATCTGGCCTCAAACAGCAGTGATAATTCAGCCATAGCCTTATCCCCTCCAATTATTCTCGCTAGTCCTCTCCGTAAAAGAGGTCATCGTCTAGTATCTCCAACCTCAGTTTGTGTTTCAACCTCAGCATTTTCATCGCCTCTTCAACTGCTTTCTCCAACTAATCTGTCATACACTTTCTTTTCTTCCATCAAGCGATTATATCTTCTCAACCCAAGACATTCCCTGGCATATTTACACCACTCTACACAGGAAGGAACATTTTCCCCGAGGATAATTTCCCCACACTTAGGGCACTTAGCATAGAATTCATCACTCCATATCTCAACATCCTCGCCACATCGAGGACACTTTTTATAAGAAGGAACGGGATTTTTAATTTTATCGGCTCCCGGACATCCACTAAGCATGACTTCCATCGCCCCTTAACTCTTCGTTTCTCTCACTTTCTCAACAACCGTTCTTCCGAATTCCTGGCATTGTTTTAAGCCACTTTCGCTTGGCCCGCGCAGTATTTTCAATCCTGGTTCCATTACATTCATTCCGAAAACATGCTTCATGGTGTCAGTCATCATCTGGACAGATTCACCGCTCCATCCGTAGGATCCGAATGCTGCTCCAACCTTTTCCTTTAAATCTGCCTTTTCCATCTCGAAAAGGAATGTTTTCATCGAACCTATCAGGTCATGATGATAGGTTGGAGCGCCGAGAACTACGGCATCAATATTTATGAGATCATCCGCCTTTGCATTTACCGTCCTTTTCGATAAGACTTCAACCCCAGCCTCTTTCATTCCTTCTTCAATTGCTTTTGCCATCATCCCTGTATTGCCACTTCTAGTTTCGTAAATTATTATTGCTTTGGGCATTTTCGCTTCCTCTCTAGTAAAACGTTATCAAGCAAAGCCGTGCTCCTTATGCTTTTCTGCAATAGTGTTCGCTAAGTTATCCAGAGCCTCGAAATCCGCTTCTTTTGGGAATCCTTTGCTGATTACAGGGCCTAGCACCTCCACTTTTAGGTTAGGAATCATCGCAGCGAGTTGCTCAACTGCCTTACCTCCCCAACCATAGGAACCGATGATGGAGATGAATTTAAGATTGGGTCTCAGGGCATTCGCTAGAAAGGCAGCATAGGCGACATTGGGATGCGGACCAACGAGAACCGTGGGTGTGCCGATAACAACCGTGGCGGCGTCCACCAGTGCCATCGCTAGCTTTCCAATGTCCGTTACGGCAAGGTCAAACTGTTTCACCGTTACGCCTCTCTGAGTTAAAGCTCCGACAAAGTGTCCCACCATCTTGCGGGTGCTGCCGTGCATGGAGATATAGGGCAGTACCACGATGTTTTTTGGTTCGTCGAATGCCCAGCTATGATACGCTTTCAAGATGAACTCAGGTTTATCATGCATGGGGCCGTGGCTGGGAGCAATAATGTCAATGGCGTAGTCCTTCACCTTCTCCAGGTTCTTCTGAATAATAGTTCGGAAGGGCATCATGATTTCGGCGTAATACCTCTTGGCTGCCTCATAGAGCTGCCCTCCATCCCTGACATACAGGTCAGTTGCAGCTAGATGGGAACCAAAGAAATCACAGGAAAATAGTATCTTGTCTTCCCTCAAGTAAGTAAGCATTGTCTCCGGCCAGTGAACCCAGGGGGCATGAATAAACTCCAAGGTTCTATCCCCCAGCGGAATGGTCTCTTTATCGTTGACCGTGATAAACTTCTCTTCTGGAATCATGAGCAGGTCGATAAGCATGTCTTTACACTTTGGTGTGCATACCACCTTCGCCTCAGGGTATTTCTCTAGTACCTGGGGGATAGCACCGGAATGATCCTGTTCGGCATGATTGGCAACTACAAAATCTATACTTTTAACTCCGAGTTCACTCAGGTGATTTATTAACACGTCCTGCATAGTGGGATCGACGCTGTCAATAAGCGCTGTCTTCTCAGTACCCTTGATTAAATATGAGTTATAGCTCGTGCCATCGGGCAGTGGTATGAGGGCGTCAAACAACCGCCTATCCCAGTCGATAGCTCCCACCCAGTAAATCCCTGGCTTTATCTCTCTTGGTTTCATCTTACTCCTCCTTCTCGAAATCGCTCTTGGCAGCCCCGCATACAGGACATACCCAGTCATCCGGTATTTCTTCAAACGGTGTTCCCGGAGCTATCCCACCATCGGGGTCACCCATTTCAGGGTCATATATATAGCCACAGACGGTGCATCTATATTTAGCTACTTTTTTGACTACCTTCTCCTCTTTTATATATGTGGGGGCAGTCTTTGGTGCCGTGCCCCCCTTTACTATATGGTAATAGGCATAGGTCATCGGCTCTCCGCTTCTTAGAGTCTCTGCTTCCACCAATTCCCCTGTGAAGATAGTGTGCGTCCCAACGTCCACTTCGTTAATTACCTTTACTTCGAGATAGCCTAAGGTGTGGTCCAGAACTATAGGAGCTCCGGTTTTACCCACCTTGTAATTCACCTGAGCAAGTTTGTCGATATCTCTTCCCGACTTAAAACCGAAATCCCCTATAAAACTCAGAGGGGTATCCTGCGATAAAATTGAGGCAGCGAAAACACGGCTGTCGCGGATAAACTCATGAGTGAGGTTCTGTTTGTTGATACTCACGGCAACCGTGGGCGGCTCAGAGGTAATCTGGAACACGGTGTTGGAGATTTGACCGTTAAACTTGTCTCCTTTGACCGAGGCTACTACATACATCCCGTAACTTACTTGATATAGCGTCTTAATATCCACGTTCCCTCCTTATTCTGATGAACTCTCTAATTTGTCAAAGTAGTTTTTATTCGCGCCACAAATAGGGCATTTCCAGTCATCAGGCAGCAGCTCGAAGGGAGTCCCGGGCGGAACATTACCATCCGGGTCTCCAACCTCGGGGTCATAGATGTAACCACAGCGGCGGCACTGATACCTTTCAGCCTTTATCACCGTTATCTGTTCAATATAAAGTGGTGCTTTCTTTGAAGTAGGCCCTCGCCTGACCTCGGAATAATAGTCATAGGTCATTGGCTCACCCGCCTTGATGATGTCGCTGTCCACCATTTGAGCTATGAATACGGTGTGAGTCCCCAGATCTGCTGCATTGATAACTTTGGCTTCGACATAGGCCAGCGTGTTATCCAGAACTATCGGTGCTCCGGTTTTGCCTATCTTGAAATTTATACCCTTAAATTTATCTATCTCCCTTCCTGACTTGAAGCCAAAGCGGCCGATGAAGCTCAATGGCGTCTCTTTAGAGAGAACTGCAAACGATAACACCTTGCTTGCTTTGACAAATTCATGGGTAAGGTTTTCCTTATTTATAGAGACGACAAAATTAGCTGGCACAGCGCTGACCTGACTAACCCCATTGGCAATCAGCCCATTAAGCTTATCATCCTTCCTTGAACTAACCACATACAACCCATACCTCAATTTGCGTAACGCCAATAAATTCATTTGTTACCTCCTTATATTTATTTCCTTTCAAGCTCATCTGTTGAGGCTTGCTTTGGTAGCCTTATCTACATAACATCCCTTTCGCTAGCTTCAACAGCTCGGCGTAATTCAGCACTGAGCATTGGTGGTAGTCCCTCAATATCCACATTGAGAAAACCACGGACTATCACGGCCGTAGCCTCAGTCCGAGTTAACCCTCGTGCCATTAGATACTCTACTTCCTCTTCCGCTATCTTACCTACTGCTGCCTCATGGGATAAGTCAATGCCAGCCAGATTACCTTTAAGCTCAGGTATGGCGTGAATCACACCTTCTCCCTGCAAAATCAGCCCACGACATTCAAGGTGTCCTTTAACTTCAGGGGCGTTGCCTTCTATGTAGCCCCGGGCAATGATACTACCCCCGGTTGTTATCGCCCGTGATATGATTTCTGTTTTTGCACCTGTGGCATTGAGGAATGCTTGAGAGCCCAAATCAATGTTTGACCCAGGTGGCGCAGCCAGGATGCTGTTAAATCTGACCACCGCATTGTCTCCGACGCATCTCGCTGTAGGGTTCGTTTGTAAGGAGTGAACCGGCTTCATAATTACATAGTTGTTAAGGAACATACCATCCCGTTCAACAATTATTCCAGTGCGGGGACGAACTGCTACCTCTGGGTTCCAGCTATGTATCATGGTAAAGGTAACCTTGGCTCCTCTCTTTATGTAGAACTCAGATACACCCAGATGCAGCCCGGCTTCCTCGCTGGAAGCAGTAGTACAGCCGGTAATGATGTGCAGCTCCGAGTCCTCCTCAGCAATGATGACATTGTGCACATTTTGAGCCAGTCGCGCTTTTGTCAGATAGAGACAAGCCTGAACCGGGTAAATGGTTTTAGAGCCAGGCAGCGCTCTAACGAAGTAGCCATCATGCTGATTCAACTCCACGTTGGCAGTGTACTTATCGGTATCTACGGCTACTGCTTGCCACCAATAGTCTGACAGCCAGTCATACTTTTCCAGAGCCTGGCTGGTTGCCATTACTTCTATACCTTCTTGCCTGATTGAACTATGAACTGGTGTGTTATCCATCTGGATAAAAGTCCCCGACCTTTGGCTTACGTCATCTAAAACGACTCCTACCTCCAGCATCTGCTTTTTGGTCTTGGCAGGAAGTTTCGACGGATCAGCCTGGTAAGGTTGTTCGTCAGTTGAACCAACATAACTGCTCAAATCTACGTCTTTGCCAAGGGTTGCTGGTTTACCTGATGCTTCCTTAGCTTTATCCCTGTATGTTTTGGAAGATTTTATTTCATGCATTTGACGCACTCTTCATAGCCTTTTTCCTTGATAGTTGCCAAGATTTCGTGAGGGTCTCCCTCACAGACTATCTTACCATCCAGCATGACATAGCCAGTGCGAGCATTAACATAATCCAGGATATGACCGGTATGGGTAATGATAAGCCCCATGCACTTTCGTTTACGTATTGGGCAATTTTTTTCCAGCAACTCATTTATGAGTTGACCTATCAGAGCTATATTTACCAGGTCAACGCCGGATTCAGGTTCATCTAATAAACTCAGTTCAGGTTTTTGAGCCAGTAGCTGCATCATCTCAGCGCGTTTTATCTCTCCTCCAGAAAAGCCATAGTTTATCTCCCTATCTAAAAAATCAGCCAGGTCAGATTTTTCAGCTAACTGATTGATGTCTTCCTGATTTCCTTGTCCTTTGAGGCAGGCGGCAACCATATCACGCGTTTTTACACCTCGAACTACGGGCGGTCGCTGGAAAGACATACCAATTCCTAAGCGTGCTCTATCATCCAGCGACAACCCGGTTATGTCCTTGCCTTTGAAAATGATCTTGCCTTTGGTTATCTGGTACTTAGGGAAACCCATTATTGCCATAAGTAGTGTGCTTTTACCGCTACCATTGGGACCGAACAGGATATGAGTTTCGCCAGATTTGATTTCCAAACCTATATTGTGTAAGAGTTCCCTGCCTTCCACCTCCACAGTTAACTGTCTGATGCTCAACATAACATCATTCATACAAACGCTCCTAATTACTCGCTCACCCTCCTTCCAAAGTCCAGCGTTCTTTTACAGTAAACCATCCCACGGGGTCAGTGAGATATTCGTAGGAATCGAGGAGGGCAAGATAATGTCCCCGCTCATCAGCAGCCAAGGCTTGGTAGAACTGCTTTTCCACAGGAAAGGTACTTTGTTCACTCCGGGAGTGGTAGAAATCATAGGTCTTGTTCTCCATGTCCATAGCTGTCTTAATAGTGTCGAGTTCAGACTGCGATACTTTAATCTTGCTTCCTAGCTCTTTAGTGGCTTCAGCAAATATAGACTTAAGCCTTTTCCCTTTCTCAGACGGCGGTTTCACATCAGGCCAGTCTTGCCCCTCCTTGAGCGCTTCATATATCTGTTGGAATTTCTTCTGATGGTCATCTTCTTCATCAGCCAACCTTTGAAATAGCTCTCTTGCCAGCCTGTTGCTGCTCCTCCGGCTTGCTTGCTGGTAGAATTCCTTGCCATCCACTTCCATTTGAATTGCGTCCTGGAGTATTTCCATCATTCTCTTTGCTTCCTCTTGTTGCATCTTTACTCTCCTTTATAAGCAAATTCCTTCTTAAGACTGGAGAGCTGCCTTAGATGGGACTTCTCCTCATTGATTATTCCATCAACGCTTGGCCGCTCTCGCTCAGACACAAGGTCGCGCATCTCGTTGTAGAATAGAATGGAGTCCTTCTCTGCGCCCATTGCTATTTGGATCGCCTCAGCGGGGCTAGCGGCGCTTCGCGCCATCTGAAGAGCAACCTTATCGTCAGCGAACACGGCGGAGTCAACGAGTGCCTTGAGATAAAGCTCATACTCCTGTTCATCTTCACCGGCATATGGTGGTCGATATTTGCCCACGGAGTCGAGCATGTTTTGGAAGATTCCCATGTGCTTTCGTTCCATATCAGCCAAATCGTTGAAGGTGCCTTTCAATGAGGCATCAATGGTTGATTCAGCCAGTGCTCCGTAGTAGGCTATCCCGTTCCTTTCGATCCCTAGGGCAACTTCCACAAGCTCACTAGCAGAAAGCACCGTCATAGTTTGTGTCCTCCTTTATAGCTTCAACCTCTGAAGATAGCGATGGGTTTGAAGGGCAGCTTTAGCTCCTTCCCCAGCAGCCACCACTATTTGCTTTTCAGGAACATTGGTAACATCTCCGGCAGCGAAGAGACCGGGCACACCTGTTTCGTTGGCGCAGTTGACTTCAACCTCCCCAATGCGGTTTAGGGTAGTCATCGCTCTTATCGCCTCTGAGTTTGGAATGAGGCCAATCTCGATAAAGACACCGCCTACATCCAACTCCCTTTGCTGTTTGCTTTTCAAGTCCCTTATTCTTATTCCCTCGACACGGCCCTTTCCCTTTATCTCCAGCACTTCATGCTTTAGGAAAACGGTCAAGTTACTGGCGCCACTCACCTTGTCAATCAGTATTTGGTCACCGGTAAGAGGAGTTAGCGAGACTAAATGGATGTGTTGTGCAATCCTAATCATACCTTCGGCAGCCTCTAAGGCCGAGTTACCGCCACCGATGACAGCCACCCGTTCACCAGCAAAGAGGGGGCCATCACAGATAGCGCAGTAGGTAACTCCTCTACCAAGGAACTCCTTTTCCCCGGGAACGTTTAGTTGGCGAGGGCGCTTGCCTGTGGCAAATATGACTGCCTTAGCTCGGTGGATTTCGCTTTTATCCGTCTTAACTTCGAAGCCTCCGTCCATTCTAGACAGGCTTTCAGCTTTCTGACCAACTTGGACTTTCACATCTGAAGGGAACTGTCTTACTTGCTCCTCGAATTTCTGCATCAACTCGGGACCTTCAATGAATTGGTAGCCCATGTAGTTTTCTATGCCAACGGTGGTAAGAGGCTGCCCTCCTACATCGTCACTGATAAGCAGTGTATTCAGTCTTTTCCTCGCTGCATACACTGCTGCTGTCATCCCAGCAGGACCAGCACCGACGATAATCAGTTCATACACAGCTTCCTTAACAAACTAAAGCCCCAGCTTTTCTCTAAGCTGCGCTTCATCGAACCCCACCAGCACCTCGTCATCGAAACAAATTGTGGGAACTCCTAATGAACTGCACTTATTTCTCATTTCATCGCGGGCTGTTTTATCTTCAGCTACGTTGAATTCCTGGTACTTGATGCCATTATCTCCCAGGAACTTCTTAGCCATCTTACAATAAGGACAGCCGGGAGTGGTGTAGATTTTAACTTCTCGTATCATTTTCCCTCCTCAGTTTTGCAGGGAGCAGTACGCCCTGCCCCCCCCCTGCCAACGATTAATAAACTAAAAAGGCTGCAAGGGCATAAATACCTCGCAGTCTCACTTAAATGCGCGTCTTATAAACTAGATTTTTTGCCTGTCCCAAATACAACCACATTTCTACCTCATACAATCAAAAAGGGACAAAACTAGTTATTTAGCAATGAAGGAAAGAGATATTATACCTTCAAAAACTGCACATGTCAATACGATACACGATTAGTACTGCTCTGCTTGAATCATTTCTAAAGAACCAGATCGAGTAGTTTCATTTCCCATCCCTAGGATTTTGGATAACCTGGTGCCTGGACTATGTCATCTTTCTATCCGTGCAAACGAATATTTGAGCGTATCCAAGAACCGGTAATCCTCCCGCACAATTGGTCTGCTCTCGGTTATTTTTATTTTCCCCTTGAACATTGGAGCACAGGTTACAAGGGTATGATATTCACCATTTTCCCCACAAATGTCAATATTTCTATCTTGCAGGTATCTCAAAAATTCCCTATCCACCTTGCGCCCAATCCATGCCTCATCAAATAAATCAGCTTTAGCACTAACTATCATTGCTTCAAAACCTGTGTCTATGAACTCGAGGAGAATTTTTTCTGGCTCATGACCCCAGAGTGGCTCAATCGCTTCAATCTCCAACTCTCCGCAAACACGTTCCACCCAATCTTTATGCTCCTGGAGATAAATATCGCCAAAAACCATGCCCTCTACGCCATCAGGAATTAAACTTCGCACTGCACCTTTGAATTCCTGCTCATATCCATTCCAGGTAGTTTCTTTCTGCAACAGTGGAATGCCGATTGCTTCAGCCTGCAACTGAATTAATTTAGCTTCTGTCCCATGAAAACTTACCCTTCTATATTCCTTGGAGATGAAATTTACGAGATGAGAAACATCATACCCATTAAGAATTGCCTTATAACAGGCAAAACAACTATCCTTACCGCCACTCCATGATGCGATATAGCTCAAAGGTCGCCATCCTTCGATTATTATGTTCTAGGTTCTAAGTTCTAAGGTTCAAGGTTCAACGTAGAACGTAGAACCTTGAACCTGGTACTATGCTTTGCCAACCTGTTTTATCAGCCAGTATTCTATGCTATCCGCCAGGGCTAACCAGCTAGCTTCGATGATGTTGGTTGAACTACCCACCGTCCTCCAGTGCTCTTTGCCATCGCTGGACTCGATGAGCACGCGCACCTGCGAGGCAGTGCCCGCAGTTTCCTCTAATATGCGCACCTTGTAGTCAGTGAGCTTAACAGCAGTTAAGTGAGGATAAAATTGGATTAACGCCTTACGCAATGCCTGGTCGAGGGCATTTACCGGACCATCGCCCTCAGCAGCAGTGTGCACTATCCGGTCATCCACCTTCACCTTGATGGTGGCTTCCGAGAGTGGTTCCTCCTGATTGCCGATGGTGGGAAGGCGTCGCCTTTTCTCCACCACCACCATAAAATCAACCAGCTCGAATGGTGGATGATAATCAGGTTGAGCACGATGAAGCATTAAGTCGAAAGATGCTTCAGCACTATCATACTGGAAGCCCTGGCTCTCCAGCAGTTTGACCCGGTGCAGCACTTCCTTAACTTCCTCATCTCCAGGGATAGGTAACTTCCTTTGCTTAGCTTTATAAATAATGCTCGCCTTCCCTGATAGTTCAGAAACAATAACATTGGGCTGATTACCTACTATTCCCGGATTGATATGCTGATAACTATCCTGCCACTTGGTCAAACCAGAAACATGGAGTCCACCCTTATGGGTGAAAGCATGGGCACCTACATAAGGAAGAGAGTCGGGATGAGGCAGGTTAGCTAGTTCAGAAACATAGCGGGAAATGTTGTTCAGCTTGCTCAGTTGCTCGTCTGAAATACAATCAATGCCCATCTTAATCTTTAGATTGGGGATGATGGAGCACAGGTTGGCATTGCCGCAACGCTCACCATAGCCATTTATGGTTCCCTGAACTTGAACCGCTCCTGTCTCAACCGCAGCCAGTGAGTTAGCCACAGCAAGCTCACCATCATTATGGGCATGAATCCCTAACGGGACAGAAGCTACTGCCTGAACTGCCTTGATAGCCGCCACTATTTGTTGAGGCAAGGCGCCACCATTGGTATCACAAGGTATTATGCATTCAGCACCAGCTCGGGCAGCGCCCTCAATAACCTGCAAGGCATATTCAGGATTTGCACTATAACCATCAAAAAAGTGCTCAGCGTCGAAGAAAACCCTCAGCCCCTTCGACTTGAGATAATTTATGGAGTCTGAAATCATACCCAGATTTTCCGCCAACGTGGTTTCCAGAACGTGTGTCACCTGCTTATCCCACGCTTTCCCTACAAGGGTGACTACCGAAGTTCCGGCCTCAAGCAATGCCTGAAGATTGATATCCTTCTCCACGCTACCATTCGGACGTCTGGTGCTGCTAAAGGCAACTAAGCTTGAATGAGCTAAGCTTAAGTCCCTTGCCCTGCTAAAGAACTCGGTATCCTTAGGGTTGGATCCTGGCCAACCACCTTCAATAAAATCAATACCCAGCTCATCCAATTTTTGGGCAATCTTGAGCTTATCCTCAACCGAAAAGGAAATCCCTTCCTGCTGAGCACCATCTCTCAGAGTCGTGTCATAAAGCTGCACTATAGGCATTCTATCCTCCGGGCGATTAAATCGCCCATCTCACCTGTCCCCGTCCTGAGTTTACCCTGCTCCATTATATCGTAAGTTCGATAACCTTCTTCAAGTACAGCAAGCACAGAATTTTCCACCATCTGAGCCTCATTTTCCAATTCAAAGGAGTAGCGAAGCATCATTGCCACACTTAGAATGGTGGCAATCGGATTAGCCATGTTCATTCCTGCTCGTCGTGGGACGCTGCCATGTATTGGCTCATACATACCAAAAGTTCTGCCCCTGGGAATTCCCGCTAGACTGGCTGAAGGCAGCATCCCCATAGAGCCAGCAAGCATTGAAGCCTCATCGGTGAGTATATCGCCAAACATGTTTTCCATGACCATAACATCCAGGTCAGCGGGACGCTGGATCAGCCGCATGGCACAAGCATCAACCAGCATATGATCCAGTTCAACATCAGGGTATTCAGCAGAGAGTTCTACGGCGATTTGCCGCCATAATCGAGATGACTCCAGAATATTAGCTTTATCCACCGAGATCAGCCTCCTGGAGCGGCTACGTGCCACCTCGAAGCCAACGCGCAATATCCGCTCAATCTCTCCTTCAGAATAAAATAAAGTATCAACAGCTTGTCTTACCCCATCATCTTGCCATCGTTTCTTGGGTTGACCGAAGTAAAGTCCACCAGTGAGCTCCCTCACTACCACCAGGTCAACATTCTGGATGACTTCGGGCTTTAGTGTTGTGGAATTTATCAGCATGGGGAAAACCTTCACTGGACGGAGATTGGCAAATAGTCCCAGTCCTTTCCTCAGCGCCAGCAGCCCATCCTCAGGATGGACTTTAGCCAGCGGATTATCCCATTTCGGTCCACCAACGGCACCAAGTAATACTGCATCGCATTGCTTACACATCTTCAGTGTTTCTTCGCTCAAAGCTGTGCCTGAAGTGTCCATAGCACTGCCACCAACTGAACCGGCATGAAGGTGGAACTTATGCCCGAATTTCCCACCGACAGCCTGTAGCACCTTAACTGCCTGAGCAACAACCTCAGGCCCAACACCGTCTCCCGGCAAAACCGCGACATTAAATTCCATGGTACTTACCTTCTTGCCTTATAGCGTCCCCCTTAATATCCTGTAAAATTCCTCTCCCTTCACGAGAGAGGCTGAGCGAGGACGAATTATACACGATTTCTCCTCAACTTGCTTCTGGTGTATTCTACCAGTCCTCCGGCGGTGATGATTCCCATCATAAATTCAGGATAGGGCCTGGCGATAAATGTCCTGTCTTTGGAAATATTTGTAATTTCACCGCCGGACAGATCAACCTCCAGTGTATCACCGGCCTCGGTTTCACTTAGCGCTTCAGGACACTCAAGAAGAGGCAAGCCGATATTTATGGCATTGCGAAAAAAGATGCGAGCGAAACTCTGGGCAATGACACAGGATATGCCACAAGCCTTTATAGCCAGAGGAGCATGCTCACGTGAGGAGCCACAGCCAAAATTTGTAGAGGCAACAATAATATCTCCAGGTTCAGCCCTGGCAACAAACCCAGAGTCAATGTCCTCCATACAATGCTTTGCCAGCTCCTTCGGCTCAGAAATGTTAAGATACCGCGCAGGGATAATGACATCGGTATTTACATCAGCGCCAAATTTATGAACTTTGCCTTTTAGCTTCATGTTACCCATGGATGATCCGACTACTTTGCTATCTTGAGAATTCCCCTGAATTTCGACCCTTTTGCCACCTTCAGCAATTCAAATAGAACGCTCTCCGTGCTTGTCAAGGATACTCCTACTTCTCTTATTTTCTCAAGGCCAATCAATTTATTCTCCTTTGTCCTTGAGGTATTGTCGCACCTAAGCCTTCAGGGTTCTGCTTCGTCCACAGAATTGGTATTCCCAAAATCCTCGCCCCTTTGCTTAGCTTCTGGGGCAACCAGCATATCATGACCGCGACAGTCTGTTATTGTGAAAAGGCCACTACCTTCCACAATCTCCCTTGCTCTTGACATCTTCACGTGTCCTGGATCCATGAAGAGAACGCCGTCCTGTTTGAGTATTCGGTGAATCTCCCGAAACAGTGCATCGCAATCCCCTATCAAGTGAAGGGTATCAACGAATAAAACCAGGTCGATACTCGAACTTTGAATTCCAGTATTATAGGAATCGACCAAGATCGCCTCTATGTTTGTTAAAGACTCACGAGCCGCTTTCTTCCTTACCGTGCTAATGGCTAATGGCTGGACGTCCACGGCAAAGACTTTACCTTTCGTTCCAACTAACCTGGCTATGGGCAGCGTGTATCGGCCTGGCCCACATCCATAATCAACCACTGCCATTCCCTCTTTTAATGGAAAGCTCTCCAAACGCCGCTGTGGCTTCCAGATGAGATCTACAAACTTACAGTACCATATATAGACCCTGTAGGAAGCATCAGATTCTACTTTAGGTTTCTTGTTATTTGCCATCATTTGCCTCCTATCTTTTTCCAACTCGCTATCTCCTAGCTTTTTACGGATAAAGGAAGTCACCGACAGGTCAATTTGGGGAAACCTTCGATTTCCCGTTCATCCGCTGTTATATGAAGTTGCTCGCCAATCATTTTCTTAATCCCTTCAAAAAATTCCATGTAGGAACCCTTTTCATATATTCTCTGTATGCATCTCCAAACTCCTTTACGTTAAACTCGTCTTCTTTTAGGGCACCTATTCGGAAACAGACAATGGCAACTGTACTCAAAACTATAGAAAGAATTGATTGAAAAACCAACACCAAAGCAATCGACCAGATAGCCATTCCCAGCCACATAGGGTGCCGAATAATCCCGTATATACCGGTATCCACTACAACAGTAGTTCCATGCGGTGCTAATGCGTCACCAGCTTTCGATTTACCCTTATGTTTAAGCTGAATCATTGAGCCAAAAACCAGAAAGGCAGACGGAATATATAAAATATAGCCGATAATCTGTAACCACGAAATATTGGCTCGCGTCCACATTCCAGCTTCGCCGAGGATTAATTCGAGAACCAAGAGGGTAAAGAAGACACCTAAGCCTGTATGACTATAAATTTCGCCAGTTATATGTTCCCTGGTTGAGTGGATTATCCATCTTCCATTAACAATCCATATGATTGCACAAATACCAACACAAAGTATATATCTGTACATCTTGGTTTACCTCCTGCTATGCCCTCCTTATCAGGCGAGCAATTTCATATAACGTCCTGCGGATAAAGGAAGTTCGTCGATAGGCCAATTTGGGGAAACAAAGCGAACTGCGAACACGCCGTTATCCGACGTTACGCTTTCTGTGGTGGCTGAAATTGGATGGAAATTACCTCGCTCCCCGCTTCAAATAGCTCTGATTTTATCTCGTGCACCAGCCTCCAGGATTTAGCTTCCTCTGGATTTAGCGTTGTTCTTTCATGCATGGCGTTTATTATATCTGCTTCGGTCTTATTCGTATTTGCTGCAAGCACCTTGGCAATGTTCTCGATATCAATCGCCAGTCCTTTCACCCTTTCTTCCAACTGCTTCTCCTCTAAACTCTGCTCTCCTCTGAACTGGGCGCTAACACCATGAAGCAAGAATCTCGCTTGAGGCACTGATAGTCTTTTTGAACCGGAACAATATAAAACAATGCCTATTGAGTCGACGCTGCCAAAATTGTGTGTTGTTATCTCCACAGGCAATCCTTTCAAATAATTGTATGCGCTCAAGCCATGGAAAACCGAGCCGCCAGGTGAAGAGATAACAATGATGAATTCCTTTATCCCTTGCTTCATCTTCTGCTCGACAGCACTCATTAAAGCATTGACGGTAGCATCAATGACAGGAGCGAAAAACTTGATTACCACTGGTTTTGTAGCCATATTTACCTCCTCCTTAAATCAACGGTAATGTTATCACGTTTTGCGGATAAAAGAAGTTCGCCGAAGGCTGTAGCCTAATATCCGCTGTTAGGCGACGGCGAAACACTACTCCCACCATGGTTTATTCGCCTCAGTTGAAACTTTTGGATAAAGCCCGTAAATGGCCTCTATTATCGGTTTTAGGTCATATTTGTCTCCTCTAAAAGCAAGCGCCCATGTCGTGTTATCAAAACTACGAAGAAAATCTTCCGTATCTATTCCAGCTATCATATTAGGCAGACCAATATTTGAATCAACGAAATTGCGTCTTTTAGACGACGCTGCCCAACTTTCTAATCTCTCATCAAAGTGTTCAAAATGATTTCTAAAGCTCCTTGGTTGTATGGGAGAATTATGCTCAATTCCTAAACTTTTCCTTAATTCCTCCCCCCTCATTTGATACTTTTGATTGGGTGGCCAGAAAATTTTGGAGATGTTACCTACAGCTACTAAGAAATTTTGTATTGCATACCATACTAAGTCTAAATTGTTGTTCGCTAATCCTACTTTTGTTTGTTCTATAGCAATAATTGCGAATTTACATTGTCGCTCAATTTCTCTTTGGAATATTCTCAAAGTCATTTTCCTCATATTGATTCCTGTCTATTCTTCGCTGTCGCCTAACTTGCGCATAAACGCATTGCGGTTATTTCCCATTTAGCTCCATCCTGTCCAGCGGGCTTTGACTTTAGTATCTCTTCTGGGCTGGCGATTTTGCCCAGAATGGTACTGGCGGCGGCTACTGCCGGAGTAACCACATGAAGCTCCAATTAGCCCTCATAATCTTTAGCAGCATTTGCTAGAGTCTCTCCATAAACTCATCGGACGTTACTCTAGCCTGCTTCAAAATGCCTCGCAACGTGCCAATCGCCAGTTCACGATGTAAGGGCACTACACATCCAACAGCTCCTTCCGGCGTTTGCTTCTTAAGCACAACGTGGCTACCCCGCTGGCGTACTTGCTCAAAACCTAATTGTCCCAAAGCTCGAATAGCCTCTTGTCCTGACACCCTATGCAACTTAGGCATGCACTGCCACTTCAAAGGTAGTCACTAGAGGCTTAGTACCTTCAGGAGAAACAAACTCTTCCAAGTACAGCTCTGTAGCTTCTTTCAAGTTAGCGATAGCTTCTTCAATGGTATACCCCTGGCTGACCGTTCCAACTTCAGGGCATTCTGCAACATATAGGTCTTTTTCCCTATGGAGAACTGCTGTAAAAGTTCGAGTTGCCATTTCAACACCTCCCTCTCGTAATGGAAATTATAACTCTATTTTTGTTTTTTTGTATTCTACCTACCTTCCACTACAGTTCAAGTTGCCTGAGCTAGTAACTAGATATAGCAGGAATTGCTCATCTCATTTTTCCCCTTCTAAAGAAGCCCCTCAAGGAGGTTCTTAACACGAGCTAATCTATAACTTCCTCTGGCCCAGCAATCCTTCCCAAAACAGCGCTGGCGGCGGCTACTGCTGGATTAGATAAGTAGACCTCGCTCTTTGGGCTGCCCATTCTGCCTACGAAGTTGCGATTGGTGGTAGACAGGCAGCGCTCTCCAGCGGCTAAAACACCCATATGACCACCAAGACACGGACCGCAAGTGGGAGTGCTCACCGCAGCACCAGCCTTTATGAAATCCTCTATCAATCCCTCCCTCAGTGCCTCGAGGTAGACTTGCTGCGACCCAGGGAGGATGATACACCTCAAATCGGGATGTATCTTTCTTCCTTTAAGTATCCCGGCTGCCACTCTTAAATCGCTAATCCGTCCATTAGTGCATCCGCCAATCACCACCTGGTCCAATGTTATCTCCCCCACCTGGCTTATAGGCTTAGTATTGGAGGGGAGATGGGGAAAGGCTACCTGGGGCTCGATTTTGGATACATCGTATTCATAGATTCCGGCATACTGGGCGTCCTCGTTCGACTGAGATTGCGGAGCCTGTTCCGAGTGAAACGAGGAATCTGGGGAGGAGATTCTTCGGTCGCTGCGCTCCCTCAGAATGACACGAGGCGAAGTGCTCACAATAACAGAGGGGGGCTGGCTCGCAATGACAGGGGGAGTCTGGCTCGCAATGACAGGGGAAACTCGGTTGGCAATGGCATGGTGGAGATATTCCTCGGTCTTATCATCCACGGCAAAGATGCCTGCTTTAGCCCCAGCTTCGATAGCCATGTTCGCCATGGTGAAGCGACCATCCATATCTAATTCATCAATCGCCTCACCAGTAAATTCCATAACAGAATAAAGGGCACCATCAACGCCGATGTCGCCGATAGTATAAAGAATGAGGTCTTTGCCCCCAACCCACTTCGGCGGTTTTCCGTGGTAGATGAATTTGATGGTAGGCGGCACTTTCATCCATATTTCACCGGTTGCCATAGCCACAGCGATGTCAGTTGAGCCCATACCGGTAGCAAAAGCACCTAATGCACCATAGGTACACGTATGGGAGTCAGCGCCAACGATAACCTGTCCGGGCAGAACAAGCCCCTGCTCAGGAAGAAGCACATGCTCGATTCCCATCCGTCCTACCTCAAAATAGACCAGACCCTGCTCCTTAGCAAACTCCCGCATCAATTTGGCTTGCTCGGCTGACTGTATATCTTTAGCGGGACAGAAGTGGTCGGGAACCATGACCACTTTTCCAGGATCAAATACCTTGCTTACTCCGAGCCGCCGGAATTCCTCTATAGCTAAGGGGGCAGTAATATCATTGGCTAAAACTAAATCCACTCTGGCGTTTATGAATTCACCGACGCTGACCTCTTCCCTGCCACAATGAGCCGCCAGGAGCTTCTCAGCTATGGTTCTCATTTCACCCTCACCTTAATCCTCTCCCATCGATGGAGAGGAGATTGCTTCGCTGCGCTCGCAATGACGGAAGAAGGCCCCACAATGACAGAAGAAGGTCTCGCAATGACAACTGAAAGCTGATAGTTGATAAATGGCTTTTTTACTTTATCCACGAACCTTTGGAATCATCAATACGCCCACCGTGGCCAGCCCAGCTATCACGGCAATCAACCACAGCCCGGCACCAGCAGCTAAACCAACAGCAGCGCTAGCCCAGATACTTGCCGCTGTGGTTAACCCCGCCACCCCCGTCACCCCCTCTCCCCGCATACCGCGAAAGATAACCCCGGCACCAATGAAGCCTACTCCAGCTACTACGCCAGCGGCAACGCGCGAAGGGTCAACAGCACCGCTGAAGCCGAAAATAGAAACCACGGTAAACACAGCAGCACCTAGGGAAATTAAAGTGTGAGTGCGCAGCCCTGCTGCTTTGCTAGCCCGCTCGCGCTGATAGCCAATAAGTGCTCCCAGAGCAATGGCCAGGAACAACCTCGATATTACATCCAACCATATTATATCCAACCACGGGCTCACTTGCGTTTTCCTTTCCCGGTCTTAGCCGCCTTGCTAACCAGAAGCCGATTCAATGCATTCATATACGCCTTGGCGCTGGCAACAATGATATCAGTAGCAGCGCCACGACCAGTGTAAGTTACACCCTCACTCTCCACCCTGATAAGCACCTCCCCGATGGCATCTATTCCCTCAGTAACCGATTTGACGGTAAACTCAGTAAGCTTGTTGGGGATGCCCACTATGCGGTTAATGGCTTTGTACACTGCGTCTACAGGTCCGGTGCCCAGGGCAGCATCGGCCAAACTCCGCCCATCAGGACCGATGAGCCTGACTGTGGCTGTGGGAAGACTATGATCACCACAAGAAACCTCAACATGGTCGAGGTGATATACCTCGGTAGTAGTGCGACGTTCTTCAGCTATCAAAGATTCAATATCGCGGTCGGTAATTTCTTTCTTCTTATCAGCTAACTCCTTGAATCGGCTGAAAGCACGAGCGAAATCCTCTTCATCCAGGGTATAACCAAGTTCGGCTAATCTCTCGCTAAAAGCACGCTTACCACTCAACTTGCTTAATATCAGAATACTGGAGGGTATGCCTACCGACTTTGGGTCGATAATCTCATAGGTTATCGCCTTCTTTATTAGCCCATCCTGGTGAACGCCTGATTGATGTCGAAAGGCATTTGCCCCCACAATAGCTTTATTTGGCTGAACGGGGAAGCCAATGACCTCGCTCACCAACCTGCTCGTCTTATAGATTTGCCTGGTGTTAATGCCCGTAGTGAGTCCGAAGAAATCCTGGCGAGTTTTCAATGCCATAACAATCTCTTCCAGAGAAGCATTGCCAGCGCGCTCACCAATCCCGTTGACGGTGCACTCCACCTGTCGTGCTCCTTTTCGTATTGCCTCCAGGCTATTAGCTACCGCTAGGCCCAGGTCGTTATGGCAATGAACACTTACCACAGCTTTATCAATATTGGGAACATTATCAAAAATGCCTTGAATCAAGTCACCAAACTCCTGAGGGGTGGCATAGCCAACGGTATCAGGTATATTCACTGTGGATGCTCCAGCCTCAATGGCGGCTTCCAACATACGGTGAAGATAGTCAGGTTCACTGCGGGAAGCATCCATAGGAGAGAACTCGACATCATCGACATGACTTTTGGCTCGAGCCACTGTTTCCCTGGACATCCCCAGTATTTCTTCCCTGCCCTTTTTGAGCTGGTAGAGAAGGTGGATATCTGAAGCAGAAAGGAAAACATGGATTCGAGGATGGCTTGCTCCCTTAATCGCCTCCCAGGCCCTATCCACAGCGTCAATGTTGGCAAGAGATAAGGCACAAATTATCGGTCGCTGAACTTCTTTACTAATAAACTGAACAGCTTCAAAGTCGCCGGGGGAACTAGCAGGAAAACCAGCCTCGATAACATCGACACCAAGCTTCTCCAGCTGTCTGGCTATCTCCAGCTTCTCCTGGGGATTCAGGCTTGCCCCAGCCGCCTGCTCTCCATCCCGCAAAGTGGTGTCAAATATAATTACCTTGTCCATTACATCCACCTATTTCTTCTGTAATCTTTTCTTCAGTTTTTCAACTTTTCGAGGAATCTCATAAACATCCTTCAACAAATGCTGCGTAATTTCCAATATTACTCCTGCATCTCGTTCAGTAATTCCACCAAGTAAATCGTCTTTCGGGTGAGCTCCATAATTCCCAAATTGCCGAACTTGCGTTGCTATTTCGGATGTTCCTTTGCTAATCAATTCTCGACTATACAAATCTTCAATCTTGTCAAACAGATTTTTCCCTTTTGCTTGCTGCAAATCAGACATAGTTTCAAGTGCTCTTCTACAAATTACGATGGTGGCTTTGTATGCCTCTGCATCATAACATTTCTGGGCTTCAACAAAGTCCTCATTAACCTCAAGAGGCGCACCCTCTACAGACGTCAAATCTAAAACCTTGGGCGTCTTCATCAACCGGCCTGCACTCAAGTAAACTTCGATGCGCGTTCCACAGTCCATGCAGCGATATATTCCGCTGTAATAGAAATAAGTATTCTCATCCAACCTATTGAGATGCCTACATTTTGGGCATTGTACTACAGGCAATACCGTGACCTCCTAACATTCCCTTTTACTTCTTCAGCCAGGGCATCATATCCCTCAGTTTCTTGCCCACAATCTCAATGGGGTGCTCAGCTTCTATCCGCTTCAAGGCATTAAAGCTGGGACGCCCCGCCTGATTTTCCAGTATCCATTCCTTAGCAAAGCTGCCATCCTGAATTTCGGCCAGTATTTGTATCATTTCATCCTTGACCAGGTCATTTATAACCCTCGGGCCACGGGTATAGTCACCATACTCAGCAGTATCACTCACTGAATAGCGCATATACTTCAAGCCACCCTGATACATAAGGTCAACGATAAGCTTAAGTTCATGGAAACACTCGAAGTAGGCAATTTCGGGCTGATACCCAGCTTCTATCAGTGTCTCAAAGCCTGCTTTGACCAGCGAGGAGACTCCGCCGCAGAGCACGGTTTGCTCACCAAAGAGGTCAGTTTCAGTTTCCTCGGCAAAAGTTGTCTCCAGCACTCCAGCTCGAGCGCAGCCAATTCCTTTGGCATAAGCTAAGGCGATGTCCTTCGCTTTACCTGAAGCATCCTGATGCACAGCCACCAGAGCCGGAGCTCCTGAGCCTTCAGTATAAAGCTGACGCAATATATGTCCAGGGCATTTCGGAGCTATCATGCTTACATCTATATCTGCAGGAGGCACAATCTGCGAGTAGTGGATATTGAAACCATGGGCGAACATCAGCGTCTTGCCCCGGGATAGTTTTTTCTCAATTGACTCACGATAAACTATGGGGTGCAGATTATCAGGAGCAAGCATAACAAGAATATCAGCTTCCCCGGCTACCTCGGCAGCACCAGCCACCTTAAAACCAGCACTTTGTGCCGCCTTCCAGGCGTCACTTCCCTCCACCTCAGCAACGATGACCTGGCAGCCACTATCCTTCAAATTCTGAGCATGAGCATGTCCCTGACTCCCAAAGCCAATAATGCCAATTGTCTTCCCTTTAATTAAGTCCAGGTTAGCGTCTTTATCGTAGTAGATTTTAGCCATAATTAGCCCCCCTTCTTTTTATTATCGCTGCGAGTAGCAACAGCTCCACGCGTCAAGGCTACCCTTCCTGTCCTGACCACTTCTTTGATGCCAAAACGGCGAAGAAGTTCAAACAGAGAATTCACCTTCTCCTCATCACCGGTAACCTCCACCATAAGCGAATCACTGCCCACATCAACTATGTTAGCCCGGAAGATATCAACAATCTGCATGATCTCACTTCTTGTTGAAGAAGTAGCGGCGACTTTGATTAATGCCAGCTCTCTCGCCACCATGTCATCATTAGTGAGATCAACTATCTTGACTACGTTAATTAATTTATCCAGTTGCTTTCTGACCTGCTCCACTTGAGCAGGGTCAGCGAGGACGACAACAGTCATTCGAGACAGACCAGGTTGCTCACTGCCTCCTACAGCGAGGCTTTGTATGTTAAAGCCACGTCGCCGAAACAAGCTGGCCACTCTGTTAAGCACGCCAGCTTTGTCCTCCACCAGCATGGATATTGTGTATTTCGTTGCTTCCATGTTCAGCTCCTTGTCAATGTTTTTGGTTTTCTCTTCGACACCTTTTTTGGTTTGGGCAATTCCATTGTTTCGGACAGACTCTTCCCTGGTGGCACCATAGGATAAACACCCTCCTCTGGTTCCACCACAAAATCGATAAGAAATGGACCATCATAATCCATCGCCTTGTATATTGCCGGAACTACTTCATCTCTGCGCCTTACCCTCACTGCAGGGATTTCATAAGCCTCGGCAACCTTGAGAAAATCGGGGTTCCAAAGCTTGGTATGAGCATATCGGCGCTCATAAAACATCTCCTGCCATTGCCTCACCATGCCCAGGTACCCATTATTAATAATAGCTATCTTCACGCCAATATTCTCCGCTGCTATGGTGGCTAACTCTTGAATAGTCATTTGAAAGCCACCATCACCAGCAACACACCACACCATCTCATCGGGACGGCCAATCTTCGCCCCCATGGCAGCAGGGAGTTCAAATCCCATCGTACCCAGACCACCCGATGAAACAAAGCTATCTGGCTTGATAAATGGAAAATACTGTGCCGCCCACATCTGGTTCTGTCCCACTCCAGTCACCACCAGGGCATCGCCCTGAGTAGCTTCATAAATCTGACGGATGATATACTGGGGCAAAACCTCTTCCCCTTCCCTGATTTCTAACGATGGATGTTCACCCTGCCATTTATTCAGTGTCGCCAGCCATTCCGAGTGAGTATTCACGTTGACCTCTTTATTCAGCACACCAAGCACTTTTTTGACATCTCCAACGATAGGAACATCCACCCTGACATTTTTCCCTATCTCCGCAGGGTCAATGTCAATATGTATAATACGCGCTTTGGGAGCAAATTCGCCTGTGATTGCTGTAGCCCTGTCGTCAAACCTCATGCCAATGGAGATAATCAGGTCAGTGTCCTGCACTGCCATATTGGCATAAGCCATACCGTGCATCCCGATCATGCCAAAACTGAGAACATGGTTCCTAGGGAAAGAACTGAGTCCCAGGAGCGTGTTGACCACAGGTATCTGAGCCTTCTCCGCCAGTTCCCTTAGCTCAGCATAAGCCTGAGACATAATCACTCCCCTGCCAGCAATTATGAGCGGTTGTTTGGCACTGTTAATAAGCCTCGCCGCTTTCCTTATTTGCGCTGGGTGACCTTGAAATACCGGTTTATAGCCCGGCAGGTTAACCTTGTCGGGGTAAATAAATTCCGCCTCCTCCGTCTGAACATCTTTTGGTATGTCAATGTGAACAGGACCGGACCTGCCTGTCCTAGCGATATAAAAAGCCTCCTTCACCGTCTCCGCCAGTTCCCCGGCGCTGGAAACAAGGTAATTATGCTTGGTAATCGGAAGAGTGATGCCGGTGATGTCCGTTTCCTGGAAGGCATCCCTGCCGATAAATGCTCTGGCTACCTGCCCGGTTATGGCTACTACGGGAGAAGAATCCATGTAAGCGTTAGCAATGCCAGTGACCAGATTAGCTGCTCCAGGACCTGAAGTAGCCATACACACACCTACTTTATGGGTAACTCGCGCATAAGCATCAGCGGCATGTGCCGCCCCCTGTTCATGGCGAACCAGTATGTGACGAAGCTGCGGATACTGGCTGAGGGTGTCGTATATTGGCAGGATGGCGCCGCCAAGTATGCCGAAAATAACCTCGACCCCTTCTTTAACTAAGCTTTCACACAAAATCTGAGCACCGGTCTTCTTCATCAGAACCTCCTAGTCAGCAAATACTGCTCCTGTGCTGGCTGAGGTAACTTTATCAGCATACCTTCTTAGATAGCCAGTCTTTATTTTCGGTTCAAACGGAGGCAACGAGGCTAGTCTCGCCTCTATTTCCTCCTGGTCCAATTTTACCGCTAATATGTTATTGGGGATATCTATCATGATGATATCGCCATCTCTCAAAGCAGCTATCGGTCCGCCTTCCGCTGCTTCGGGGGAAACATGACCAATAGCAGCACCTCGTGTAGCTCCGGAAAAACGCCCATCGGTGATAAGAGCTACTTCTTTATCCATGCCCATGCCGCTGAGAAGTGAGGTAGGCGTTAACATCTCACGCATCCCCGGACCTCCTTTTGGTCCTTCATAGCGGATAACAACTACATCCCCGGCTTTGATTTTCTTCCCCATTATCGCTGCTGTTGCTTCTTCCTCACTATTGAAAACTCGTGCTGAACCTTCGTGAACCAGCATCTCGGGGGCTACCGCTGCCCGTTTCACCACTCCACCTCCAGGGGCTAGATTGCCAAACAAAAGGCTAACCCCCCCGGTAGCGCCATAGGGCTCAGATAAACTGCGAATCACATCTCTGCTCTTGACCCTCGCTCCGCTTATCACCTCTCCCAATGGCCTTCCCAGCACGGTATTTACCTCCAGTTTTAATAAGCTTGATAATTCCTGCATTACTGCAGGAATACCACCAGCCATGTCCAAATCCTCAATGTGATAGTCTCCCGTTGGACTCAACTTACATATGTAAGGAATATTTTGGCCAATTTCGTTTATCCAGGATAGAGGGAAGGAAATTCCCGCCTCATGCGCTATCGCAGTTAGGTGAAGCACCGAATTAGTGCTCCCACCCAAAGCCATATCGACAGCAAAGGCATTGTAGATAGAATCCCTGGTAACGATGTCTCCAGGTCGAATATTCTTGGCTAGCACTTGCATAACCTGTCGTCCTGCTTCATAGGCTAATTGAATCCGCCGTGCCTGAGTTGCCGGTATGCTTCCATTGCCAGGCAAAGCCATGCCCAGAGCTTCAGTAAGACAATTCATAGTATTAGCAGTAAACATGCCAGAGCAACTGCCATAACCAGGACAGGCAATTTCCTCCAATTCCAGCAACTCCTCTTCAGAGATACCTCCCTTAACTGCCTCGCCAACCGCCAAGAAAACGGAATTAACGTCCACTGCTTTTTCCTGACCGTTCTTAACAAGTCTTCCCGCTAGCATAGGACCGCCACTGACAAAAATGCACGGCAAGTTCATCCTTACCGCCGCCATAAGCATTCCCGGTACTACTTTGTCGCAATTCGGTATGAATACCAATCCATCGAAGGCGTGAGCCTCCGCTACAATCTCACATGAATCGGCGATAAGCTCTCGACTTGGCAGACTGTATTTCATGCCCTCATGATTCATAGCGATACCATCACAGACAGCTATAGTATTAATCTCAAAGGGCACGCCACCTCCCTCGCGAATACCTTCCTTCACTGCATTAGCAATGGATTCCAAATGAATATGTCCCGGAACAATACTATTGAAGCTATTAATTACCCCAATAAACGGCTTATCCCAGTCACTTGACGAACAGCCTACAGCACGTAGTAACGACCTGTGAGGTGCTCGCTCAATGCCTTTCTTTACTACATCACTTTTCATAACTATTCCTCAAAAAGTTAAAAAATTGAAAATATCAGCTATGGCTAACTTTGTCAACCTGTTTCTAAAACTCTTATCTTATTTAACCTCGGGATGTGCCTGCCACCCTCAAACGAGGTTGAGAGGTAAGTTTTGACGATTTCCAGGGCTTCATCATCTTCAATATCCTGCCCCGCCAAACATAATACATTGGCATCGTTATGCAGCCGGGCTCGCTTTGCAGTAAAGGTGTCATGGCATAGTGCCGCCCTTATCCCCCTTATCTTATTAGCCACTATGCTCATTCCTATTCCAGTGCTGCATATTAAGATGCCGTGGTCAAATTTCCCTGATGCCACGGCATTTGCTACTTCCTGAGCAAAATCAGGATAATCCACCGACTCCGTGTTATAACAGCCAAAATCATGATAGCTATAGCCTGACTGCTGCAGAAATTCCATAATTGTCTGCTTCAGCTTAAAGCCTCGATGGTCACAACCCAAAGCAATTCGCATAGTTCTTTTCCCCCTCCCTCTAACTCCCTCCCGCCAGGGGAGGGAGGACATTCTTTACAATTCCTCTCCCTCGACGGGAGAGGATTAAGGTGAGGGTGAATTTCCCTCTCCTGAGCTTGTCAAAGGATGAGAGTGTAATGAGCCTAATTCCTTAAAGGCTCGGTTGATTTCATCCCCGGGGATAATGCCATGACGCAAAATTACAGCTCCTCCACCAGTGACATCAACCACAGTTGACTCGCCACCACCAGGACATCTGCCCCCATCGATAATAAAGTCGACCTCGTTACCTAGTTGTTGTCTCACCTCGCCTGCGGTTACCATACTCGGCTTGCCACTGATATTGGCGCTGGTACCAATCAGGGGATTATTGATTGCCTGAATAAGTGCCAGGCAAATAGGGTGATCTGGAACACGCACCGCTATGTTGGTATTGCCAAGATAACCAGGCAAATTAGCTGCTTTAGGGACAACTAAGGTTAACCCACCAGGCCAGAAGCGCTTCGCCAAAAACAAGGCAATTTCAGGCAATGGCTTGGCAGCCAGAACAGCAAGTTGTTCTACATCACCAATAAGCAGTGGGAGAGGTAAATGTGTGGGACGCTTTTTCATCTGATAAATCCTCTCCGCAGCTTCAGAGCGGAAAGCATCAGCTCCCAGACCATAGACCGTATCAGTGGGAAAGGCAATTACCCCGCCTCGTTTGAGAATTTGAATTCCTTTATCTATCTGTTCCTGTAAATCAGCCATTTCCAAAGCCGTTTAACAACACCCACCTGCCATTCTGAGCTTGAACCCTTCGCTTACTGTCATTGCGAGCCCCCTTTTTTACTGTCATTGCGAGCCCCCTTTTTTACTGTCATTGCGAGCCGAAGGCGTGGCAATCCCAGGAGAAATCCCCTCTCCCTTGATGGGAGAGGGTCAGGGTGAGGGTGCAATTTTCGTCCGTCAGCTGACGGACTCCTCGCAATGACAAAATAAGCTGCCCCATTCTTTCTTGACGCCAGTATAGCATGGTGACTTAACAGTTTACACACGGGAATTGGCTGAGGGTCTAGCCCAAGTATCACATGCCCTCTTTGGACTGGCGAATGTTTACAAAAGGAGGTGATGCCCATCGGGTAACTGTATATATAATGTAAGGAAAATGAAAGTGGCAAGTGGTGAAACGAAGTCTCCCCACGATGTTAAATCGCTGAGGTTTGCTTGTTGATAAATGAGCAACATTAATGTTCCAGGTGTTCTCGGCTAACTAAAGACCAGGCGAAGTCTGAAGCGTTCTATCCGCAGGTGTTGACCTTGCCGCTTGAGTACAATGTATCCCATTCGGGCCAGAACTAATTTCTCGCCAATTCCCTTTTTAACCACCTGTTATGCCGCCTTAAAAATCACCCGTTTTATATTGCCCAAAAACACCTCTATGGGGCTACTCACTCCTCAGTCTGCTGCATAAAATTAAACAAAACTAATGGGGGTATTGACAGAGTAAAAAGTAGGGCATAATATACTCAAAGCAGATGTGCACGACTAGCTAATACGAGCTGCGCAGACAGTATGGTTACAATTATTGTTGGTTATCCTTCGGGATAATTCTCCTACTAGCTAGTTGGAGTGCGGTTTGTGCTGTGCCAACAGCGGTTTCGCCAACTCAGTCTGCAGGTCACCTCCCGCGTCTGAAAAGGTAGAGTTCACTGTTGGCACAGCACCTACAGCTACAGGAGCAGCGCTGATTAATACTGTGGCAAAGGTGGCGGTTTGTACTCCACCGTAAGCTCTTTAAACGCCTTATTCCGTAATTTCTCCAGGCATGACCTCAGTTGCTGACGCTCCTCTTCAGACAGCGAAGATATTATCCTGTAGATGGACTTTCTCCTGGTTGACTTATCATAAGCTTGCTGTCCCTTCTCCGTTATGCTCACCCGCACCAGGTTCTTTCTGTCCAGATCTTGGGTCTTTTTCACCAGTCCCTTCTTTTCCATCCTGTTCAAAAGTGCGGAAACCGAGTGGGGCTCTCTAAATATCCGCCGGGAAATCTCGGAAGGCGTTGCCTTTTCCCCAATGGCCTGGATGACCACCAAAACCCCAACCTCTATAACTGAGATACTGTATTGATCAAGTTCTTTCTGTCTCGCCCTGAGTGCCGCATCCGTAGTCTGGTGTAGCAGCACCCAGAGGTTGTAATCTTCGTCCATAGGTGAGATATTTTTCATAGTCCCTCCATATTCGGAATTGGCTAAAGTTGCCACTGAGCTGGTCCTGTAACTTCCACGGGTTAACCACCAAACTCTTGAGGAACAACCAGCCTGTTAAAGAAGTCATGATACCACAGTCTCTGAAGAGGAATCAACATGGAGTTGCCAAATCTCATCTGTCCTTACCCGGGTCGGCTCCAAAAAACTAATGAAATATTGACAGAGTATGAAGTAAGATATGATAGAATAAAGGCAGGCGGGCACGATTAGCTAATATGCGCTTCATAGACGCTTTCCTTCCAACTACATAAGGTTGGGAGTTGGGGGTGAAAGAAGGACACCGGAACCGTTGTCTGATAGCGGCTACTGGTGATCTTTTGCTTGAGAACATGCTTCTGGGAATGTAGTTAAAAACACTAAACGATAAGGAGGTGGTGGTAATGATTATAAAGTGGGGAGAGGTTGAGTTTGAGGGCCCCTATCCCATAACGGACTGGGAACCTCCATATCAGGCTGCTGTCTATGCAATCATGATGAAGCCGCATCCTCAAATGAAGGTGTATAAATTTGTCTATTTCGGGGAGTCCAGTAACTTGTCAGAACGAGGATTCTATCGCGCACACCACAAATATGATTGCTGGGTCCGAGAGGCTGGTTCGGAAGGCAACCTTTATATCGGTATTCACCGTATGTCGGATTCGACGGATGAGCAAAGACGTAAATTGGAATCAGATTTAATATTAGGACCATACAAGCCGGCATGCAATGATTAAATAGTGGCGAGACTCCCCACTTTTGCCTGATGAGTAGTTTAGCTAGTTGGATTTGGAGGTAAACTAATATGAAAAAGCTAAAGGATGATGAACTTTGGGCACGAGTGAAACATCTCGAAGGTCAAACAGTTTACACAATTGAACGGGGAGTGCCTAATATTGTAGCCAACGTAACTAATACCGAGGTCAAGCTCATAAAGAATACAGGTGAACGTAGACTGTCAACGCCTCACAAAGAAGATATTGTAAATACATACAACTATTTAATAACATACCATCAGGTAACAAAAGACGATTTTGATAAAATACCCGAGAGCCGTCAGTGGGGCTTTGTAGGCTACATCATTTTGGCTATCCTTCGAGATGCCGTCCCAGAGCAAATAGAGGAATTTCATCGTAGCAAACATCTCCCGTTATGTGGCATCCGTCTGAAGGAGAGACATGACTGCTAAAAACATCGAATAGCCCGGCCAGCGGATTTGGAGACGGCAATAAAACAAAAAGGAGGGCTTACAAATGTGCCAGGTTACACTTGTCATTCATGCTCCTGATTACAGGGTCAAAAAAGACGGTGCAAAGAGTTTTGAAGCAGTTTTTGCAGATGGTATAGGAGTTGGTTATGCAATATATCCGAACGATATCAATAATCTTAACCCTGGTTGTATTGTTGTACTGCTTCGGAAAGATAGGAAAAAACGACGTGCGGAAGGACGCCTTGTTAAGCTATCTCCAACGGGCAATTGGACTAAGAATGGATTACAACGATATGATGTCCATTTTGAAGATAGAAGGGGAGTCCCTTACAAGTCTGTGAATTTTAATCGTTGCGGAGTTGCCGTGATTTATAGCAACTGCTAAAACTCCCTATGAAGACTTATTGAGTTTTTGAATACTTGTTATTAGCCCAGCAGCGGATTTGGAGAGATATGGAGAGAGAGGGAGCGAAATGCCAATAGATACTAGAGATTGGTGGAAGGAGTGGTGGGATAGATATAGATGGGGAAGGGGAAAGCAAGGATTTCCCGCACCGAAGAAGGTAGAGCATAGCAAATATTATAAGAGAGGCGGCAGCAAGCCTCCTTTTAGGAAAATCTTATTGGGATTGTTATTAGCTGCTTGTGTCGTAGTCACAGTCTATACAGGCTACTTACTTTTCACTCATCAAACCAACTGGGTGGTAGGAGCTATCGTATTTGCCGCAGATATAGGGGTCTTAATTTGGAATGCATCAGCTTTAAGGAAATGGGGTGTAGAGGCTAGAACTATCATCTCAATCTTTCTGGTCATTGCGTTTTTGGGGACAACAGCGTGTGCGTTTGGAGGGGTCGAGCCGTTTTCCAGTGCCAAGAGCGAAATTGCTAGCTGGTTTGAGACCGGTGGCACGCAAACACCACCTGCATCTACCTACCCAGTCGAACTCTACTCGTTAGCCACCCCTATAGACCCGGATACAAGCATGATGCTTAGGACCATACAATATTGGGAGGGCGATAGTTCAAGGATGATAAAGTTCAGAGCCACCAAGTCCCCTTGGGTAGTTAATAGTGGATATACGCCAACCAGCCAAATCAGCACCAAGTTCCACATAATGGTTTATAGAGACGAAGACTATAAACAACCAGCCATATGGGCAGATTTTGGGTATGAAAAAACACATGACCCCCTCAAGGGTATCTGTAGTGTTATTATGGAGGAAACCGGGGATTTTATCATAGATGTGGATGCGTCAGGATGCGAGTGGTGGGTTAAAGTAGGTGAGGAGTAGCAGCGTGTTTAAAATAAAGCCCCAGGCGTCATTAGTGATCGATAATGGAGGTCTAAACAATGATGATATGTGAGTTTTGTGGAGCAGAATTTAAGGATGGACGAGGGCTTGCTAACCATATGAGAACCAAGCATAGCGGTATATATCTGCGTGCGGGGTTTAGAGCTAAGTACACCCCTAAGAATGCGACTTTCAAGCATGGTGGCCTATTCAAGACAAAAAATCTTACACAAGAAGGTCTAGAATAAATGGGGCTAATTGTTCAAAAGTATGGTGGTTCATCGGTGGCTAATGTTGAAAGGATTAAGAGTGTAGCTCGGCACATAACCTGGTGCCATCTCCTATTGCTAGAGGTAATACCTTTGCCATAACTATGCGAACTCCACTTTTGCCTGATTAGTAGATAAGCTAGGTGGATTTTGGAGGTGAATGCATGAATTATTGGATACTTCAATCGAATCCGGCCAAATTCCGCATACTCGACTGGCTCAGGAATTATAGCGATCAAATTGATAGCTGGCATATAGGTCAATTCAAAAAAGGAGAGGTAAAGCCCGGAGACATTGCCTTTATTTGGAAGGCAAAAGGTAATTCAAATGTTCGAGGTATCTATGCCAAAGCAATGGTTACTCCTACACCTGAGAAATTCCCGCTTTGGGACATAGCAAAGAGTTACTGGATAGACAAAGCCGAGAGAGAGCGCATGGCTAAGCTAAAGCTGATTGCGATAAAGTACACCGCTTTATATCTCGATAAACCTCTGCTATCAGATGATATTGAGAAGATACCTGAGTTAAAAGGCCTAACTATACTTAGAGCTCATCGACAGGGTATTCATAAAGTAAGACCAGAGCAAGGCAGAATTATCGAATCTATGATGGGTTAGCCCAGCCAGCGGATTTGGAGAGGGCAATGGAAACAACGAACAGGAGGTGGAGAAATGCCAGATAGACGAGCAGGTGGGAGTATTCCTCATGTTGGCAAGCAACCTCGTTCTCGGACAAAAGGTGGAAAGTGGAGGAAGAAAAGAAGCGATGCTGGTAAGAAGAGAACTAAAGAAAGCTTCTGGTAGTCATTCAAATCTTGGCTAAATGGGATTCCAATTGAACTGCAAAAAGAAAGTGTGAGATGTCACCGGGAAGAAAACGTGTTGGCAAAACAGAGTGGGAAGCGGTAAAGAAGCTACAGAAAGGCAAGTGCGTTATCTGTGGCAGACTTGAGAGAACTGTTGGACGCTTGGAGAAAGCTCATGTGAAAGCGGCTAGTCGAGGTGGCTCCATAGTTGTTCCGATGTGTCCTAATTGTCATGTCAAGTATGATAATGAGTTACTAACTGATAAGCAGCTGAAGAAGCTTGGTATTACTAAAAAAGATTATGACCGCTTAAGGCCACCCAAGAAAGGGAAAAAGAAAGGCTTCTCGTGGTGGTAGCCCGCAGCAGTGTCGTTTCTAGCCTTTATCGGTTAATTTTTCACCACTTTAAGTTGTATCCCCACCACTCGCAGTGAACCCTGAATATGGTCTAGCTAGCAACCTGTAGCCTCAAATTATCCTTAAACTTAGCATGTCCTTTACTTAAGGTTGGTGGGGGTATAATTAAGCTAAGCTAGGTCGATTTGGTGAAAGAGTGGTTTGACATGATTCTGCTAGTGGTATAATAACCATGGCAACTGCGTTTAGTTAAGGAGGCCAGCTATGGGCTTGAAGGTGGAGAAGACCAAGATAGAGGCTGTGCTCTACACACAACAACTTAGGATAGAGGGGGAGGTTTATACCCCGAAAGGCACCAGATTTACGGATTTTATGAACGCTGAGCAAAGGTACCAGACAAGACATGATTTTATACCTGTTACCAATAGCAAAGTCTACTCCCTGTCGGAAGATAAACTACTCTATGAGACCTCTTTCTTAAACGTAAACAAAAACTTCATAGTCGTGGCCTCTCCAAAGAACCCGGCAGACGTATGATACAGCCTGGAGGATAGCGGAGAGGGACTGGTAACCCTGCGAAATTTGCCCAAGTTTACGGCAAAGCCTCAAGCTACCTGAAACTTCACCGACCCGGTATATCTCAACACCATATCAAGCTCTCCCAACCACCAAGCCTCATGATATGCTTAACATCCAAGCCTTCTCAAAAGTCCCTGTTCCGAGTCTAGCCCTGATATTCAGGTGCAGTTATGCTGATTGCGATGTATACTACAGGTTAACTAGTAGCCCAGCGGGTAGATTTGGAAAGTCAAAGTAGGAACCGCTTCCACGAACATTTTGTCTAATGGTTAAAGTATTTAGCTTTGATAGAGACGATACACTTGCTCTTTCTAGCGGTCCTATAACTCTTGAAATGCTGAAAGAACTCAAGGAGAAGGGCTATGTTATTGGCACTGGCGGAGGTGTTAGTGGAGAAGAACAAGCAAGACAGTGGAGAAGATGGGGAATAGAACCTGATTTTGCTTTAACTAAAGGTGATTTGGGGAAGTTAAGAGAGCTATACCCGGGAGCTGAAATAACCCATGTTGGTGATGACCAGGCAGATGAGGAAATAGCAGAAAAGTTTGGTTATAACTATTTAACACCAGAGGAGTTTGTTTCTATTCATGTTACTCGTTAAATTTTCTTGATATGAGGCTTTTTTCTAAGTTCAAAATTTGGTTAGCACGAAAGAGGAAGGGTTGCCAAGTTCATCCAAGACTTCGTTGTCCTTATTGTGGCAGCCATTATATCCGGGGCATTTATTCTGACCGCTTTGAGTGCTGTGATTGCGGAAAAGTATTCTCTTAGCCATGTTTAGTCCAGCCAGTGGATTTGGAGGCGTGTCACTTCCCGCAACTTTGGTTCAGCAAGTGCTATGTGCTATGATAATGATTGCCTATGGAAAAGGACACAGGTAACGAAGAGTTACAAAAGACTTTCGATCAAATTGCCAAGCACATCAATTTGACAGAGCTTTATTCACTCAAGAGGATGCAAATTATAGCCCTGAAATCACAACAGGCATTGCTTAAGCATGGCTTACAGGAATTACCCGAGCAAAGGAAAGCTTTCCTCTTTAGCCTTATCTTCGGTTTTGTAGCTGTAATGAGTGCAGGCATCGGCCTGCTTGTTCTAGGCATAACCCTTGATGACCCGAGGATTATAACTGGCAGTGTGGTCGTAGGGCTTGTAGCTTTGGTGGGATTCATCTACCTGTTGCTCACGTACAAAAGCGCAAGAACTGAAAAGAAAGTGGTAGCCGATGGGGTAGAAGCAGCTGATGAATCACTACACGGCCTGGACGATATGATGGGTGAGATGGAAAAGGACTATGTAGAAACAAAGCAGGAAACACAAGAACTGTTAGAGAAAGCGAGGCGTCAACTTAAGGAGAAGAAAGAGCTTCCTGAAAAGGAAACATAGGTTTGTATTTAGCACTGTCATTACTTATTTTATAGCCACTTTTGCTTGCTTAGCCACCACTTACACTAGCCCTGCTCCAGTTAATTCTGGGGCATTGCAACCTAAGCACACAGGAGTATGCCTACCTTGCACCTGAAGACCTGGCGAACAAGAACACCAAACATAACCCCTTGATTAGCATATTGGTTGGTAAAGATAGTATATTATCCAATGAACCTGGTATATATGACTTGAAACCCTGTTAATCATGATGATAAGCTAGACTGTATTAATCACAATCCACACCGAAATGAAAAACGAGCAAAGCCACCGCATTCCTACAACAGATGATATTGAAGTCTCCACCTACCTCGGGATTGCCAAGGAACTTCATGGTGAACAGGCAACACCTGAACCAAAACCATTACCTCCTAAAGAACGAGAAACCATAGTAGTAATTGACTTTGGCTCCCAATACAGCATGCTCATAGCAAGGCGGATACGCGAATGCCATGTTTATTGTGAACTTGTGCCCTGGGATACCCCCTGGGAGAAAATAGCGCCACTTAATCCTCGCGGTTTCGTCCTATCAGGAGGTCCCGCTAGTGCATATAATCCCGACGCCCCTTTAGCCCTGCCTTACATCTATGATAAGCATCTGCCAGTATTGGGGATTTGTTATGGGATGCAAGTTATCGCCCACCAACTGGGGGGCCAAATATCCCCAGGAGAGAAACATGAATATGGTCATGCCATATTGTATTTGAATACTGAGGATTGTCCCCTTTTTGCCAGCCTTCCCCCCTCCTTTCCCGTATGGATGAGCCATGGTGACCAAATACTGGATGCTCCTCCTGACTTTAAAACTCTAGCCTATACTGATAACTCGCCAATTGCTGTTATGGGTAATGATGAGGGCATCTTTGGACTTCAATTCCATCCTGAAGTAGTCCACACTCCAGTGGGAAAAACGATATTCCAGAATTTCGTATATAAAGTATGTAGCTGCCAGGGCAATTGGACGTCGGCTAACTTCATAGCCGAAAGCATCGAAAAAATTAAAGCGCAAGTGGGGAAAGGAAAGGCCATCTGCGCCCTTTCGGGAGGCGTTGATTCTGCAGTGACCGCTACCCTTATCCATCGCGCCATAGGCAATAACTTGACCTGTATTTTCATCAACAATGGCTTATTACGCCGCCAGGAACCGGAGAGAGTGCTTAACACCTTCCTGCGCAATCTTAAAATGAATGTGACCTACGTAGATGCCAGCGAGAGATTTTTGGAGCGGCTTAAGGGAGTGACCGACCCTGAGACAAAGCGACATATGATAGGAGAGGAATTTATCAAGGTTTTTGAGGAAGAGGCTGCTAAATTAGGGAAGGTCAATTTCCTGGCGCAGGGTACCCTTTATCCTGACGTCATTGAAAGCAGTAGCGCTAGCGAAACAAAAGCTTCAGCTACAATAAAAACCCACCACAATGTTGGTGGCTTGCCAGCCAGAATGAAACTCAGCCTGATTGAGCCTCTGCGCTATCTTTTTAAAGATGAAGTAAGGGAAGTGGGTCTCGCCCTGGGGTTGCCTGAAGATATGACCTGGCGACAGCCATTTCCGGGACCAGGATTAGCTATTCGTATTGTCGGCGAGGTAACCAGAGAACGCTTAGAAATACTCCGTGCCGCTGACTGGATAGTCATGAACGAGATAAAGAAAGCAAAGCTGTATCGACAATTGTGGCAAAGCTTCGCTGTGCTTACCGGTATCAAAAGCGTGGGAGTCACCGGGGATTATCGAAGCTACGCCTATACTATAGCTATCAGGGCGATAAACAGCAACGATGCCATGACCGCTGAATGGGCTCATTTGCCATATGACCTCCTCGGCAGAATATCTGACCGCATTGTTAACGAAGTGCCTAATGTCAATAGAGTGGTTTACGATATTACCAATAAACCACCGGCAACTATAGAATGGGAATAAATAATATTATTGCAGTGAACCGAAACCCTTCGCTTCCTGTCATTCTGACCCTGAGCGAAGTGAAGGGGAAGAATCTCGCTCAGGATAAACCCCATGAAGGGGCAGTAAAACAAACTAAAGGAGGAAAAAGATGGATTATGAATTTGAAGACAAAGACGATGACTCACAAAATGTCGAAAACGACCTGGAGATGATTCGCGAAGATTTAATCGGGGAATTACAAGCCATAAATCAGTATCAGCAACATATAGAGAGCCTGGAAAATGAGGAGGTCGTGACCACGCTGGAACACATCATCGAAGAGGAAAAGGAGCATGTTGCTGAACTACTCAAGATACTCAGTGTCCTCGACCCTGTTCAGGCTGAAAAATTAAGTAAACAGGTTTGGTTCTAGACAATGGCACATAGACCTAAATTAAAGGGCGTAAAAAGCAATAGGAAGAAGCACAAGAAGAGGAAGTAACTGCTATTGAAAGTACTGGTTGTCGGCGGCGGAGCCAGGGAACACACCCTGGCGTGGAAGCTGGCTCAAAGTTCCAGAGTGGATAAGGTTTTTGCCGCTCCAGGCAATGCTGGCACAGCATCTATAGGGCAAAACTTAAACATTGCCCCTACCGATATAGAAGAACTGGGTAAAGCGGCTAAACAGAAAGACATTGATTTGGTCGTCGTTGGTCCTGAAGCACCGCTGGCTTCGGGCATAGTAGATTATCTTGATAGCCTGGGAATCCCCGCTTTTGGCCCCACAAAAGCAGCCACTCAAATAGAGTCAAGCAAGGTCTTTTCCCGAAATCTAATGGAAAAATATGGCATCCCCTGCCCAAGAGGGGCTATTTTCTCTTCTCATCATGAAGCTCATGAATATATTAAAAAGCAAAAGACGCCCATTGTTATCAAGGCAGATGGATTAGCCGCTGGCAAAGGCGCCATTATAGCTGAGTCTCAGGAAGAGGCACAAAAAAAGCTCAGCGATATCATGGAAGCAAAAGCCTTTGGCTCAGCAGGCGATAAGGTGCTAATCGATGAATATCTCAATGGGAAAGAGGTAAGCTTATTGGCTTTTACCGACGGCAAAACGGTCGTTCCCATGATTCCCGCCTGTGACTACAAGAAAATCGGGGATAATGACCAGGGACCTAACACCGGGGGCATAGGTGGCTATAGTCCACCGGGGTTCTTCCCCCCCGAACTTGCCGAAAGGGCTACCAATGCCATCCTGTTGCCAGCAGTAAAGGCAATGGCTGAAGAAGGCATACCTTATAAAGGTGTTCTTTACGCCGGCTTGATGCTCACTGACGGAGAGATATCGACCTTAGAATTCAATGCTCGCTTCGGCGACCCAGAAAGCCAGGTCACTCTACCGCTCCTGAAAACTGACCTGGTAGATATATTGATGGCAGTAGTGGAAGGCAATCTTGACCAGCTAAGCATACAATGGAGCGACGATGCTTGTGTAGGTGTGGTTATAGCTTCGGGAGGCTATCCTGGAAGCTATAAAACAGGCTTTTCCATAAAAGGACTGGATAAGGCAGAAAAAGATGTGCTTATCTTCCACGCTGGGACCAGGCTGGGCAATGACGGGACAATTTATACCAGCGGCGGGCGAGTACTCACCGTAGCAGGACTGGGCAAGAATATCGCCGAGGCTCGAGAAAAGGTTTATGCTAACTTACCTGATATTTATTTTGAGGGCTGCTATTACCGCAAAGATATTGCGCTGAGGGAGATAGAATAAATGCCATTAGTAGGAGTGGTGCTCGGTAGTAAAACAGACGCTGATATGATACAGCCTGCCATAGACATACTGGAAGAATTAGAAATTGATTATCAACTCTCTGTTATTTCAGCTCATAGAAACCCGGAGAAGGTGAGAGAATATGGATTGGAGGCAGAAAAAAGAGGAACCGAGGTCATCATCGCCGCCGCTGGCTATGCTGCGCATCTTCCCGGAGTATTAGCTAGTTGGACACCAATTCCCGTGATCGGTGTTCCTCTGCCCACCAGCAAGTTAAAAGGCATAGATGCTTTGCTTTCCGTAATTCAGATGCCCGCTGGCGTTCCTGTGGCTTGTGTGGGCATAAATGCCGCCAAGAACGCCGCTTTGCTCGCTGCACAGATTCTGGGAATTAAATATGAAAAGATCAAACAAGCCTATACTAAGTATAAACAGAGTTTAGCTGGAGAATAATATGATTGAGCGCTACTCAAGACCCGAGATGAAAAAAATATGGTCTGATAAGAGCAAGTTCGACAAGTGGCTTGAGGTAGAAATAGCTGTCTGCGCAGCCTGGACAGAGCTGGGCGAAATCCCCAGAGAAGCAATGACCAAAATAAGGAAAGCTAACTACAACCTGGACCGCATCGCTGAATTTCTCAGGGTGACTCACCACGACATGACTGCCTTTCTTAAATCAGTGGCGGAAAGCCTCGGCGAGGAATCGCGTTTTATCCACCTTGGGCTTACCTCCTCAGACATTATGGATACCGCTTTAAGCCTCCAACTAAAAGAAGCAGCTAACATCCTGTCACAGGATATAAGCAAACTTATCGCCGTTTTACAAAACAAAGCCTTAGAACACAAATACACCATTATGACGGGGCGCACCCATGGCATTCATGCTGAGCCAACCACCTTTGGCTTGAAATTGGCGTTATGGGTTGAAGAGATGAGACGCAATGCTCAAAGATTAGAGGATGCTAAGCGAATCATCTCCGTAGGCAAGATTTCGGGAGCAGTGGGCACATACGCTACCGTATCTCCAGAGGTGGAGAAAATAGCTTGCCAGAAATTAGGACTCACCCCCGCTCCAATCTCAAGCCAGATAGTCCAGCGCGACCGCCATGCCCAATTTATCGCTACCTTAGCTATAACCGCCAGCTCACTGGAGAAATTCGCCACCGAAATCAGAAGCCTTCAACGGACAGAAATCCTCGAAGTTGAGGAACCATTCGAAGCGGGACAGACAGGCTCTTCAGCGATGCCCCACAAGAAAAATCCCGAACTTTGCGAACGTATCTGCGGCCTGGCCAGATTAATAAGAGGCTACGTCACCACCTCACTGGAAAACATCGCATTATGGCACGAGCGTGATATCAGCCATTCCTCAACAGAGCGCATCATCCTGCCCGATTCCTGCCTGGCACTGGATTATATGCTCTTTCTGCTTACCTCGGTAATAAAGGAGCTCAAGGTCTACCCCGAAAATATGCGCCGTAATCTCGAGCTTACCCAAGGATTAATCTTCTCACAGCGGATTCTCCTCGCTTTAATAGACAAAGGACTAAATCGAGAAGAAGCCTATGAAATGGTACAGCGAAATGCTATGGAAGCCTGGCAGGAAAAGAAGAGCTTCCTATCTCTTCTTGAAGCAGATAACCGGATTACAGCCCATCTAACCAAAGCAGAATTAGAATCTCTATTTGACTACAACTATTACTTGAAGTATGTGGATAGCATTTTTGAACGATTGGGGTTGGTTTCAGCCTCACCGTGAAAAACAAAAATTCAAAGGTTAACCAGCAAAATGACAGAGCAAGAAGCAAAATCTAAATACGAAACACTAAACAATATAAAATGTTCAAAATCCCAATGACTAAAATGGTTTTGAAATTTGAATTTAGATATTGGAATTTGTTTAGGATTTGGAGCTTGGGACTTCGAATTTGAACTTAGTATTTTTGCTCTTTGAGCTTGTTGAGATTTAGGAAGGGGATATGCCTGTTATGCTGGAAACCAACTTATCATTCTCTTTATTCAGGCGTGGCAAGGTGCGAGACGTCTATGATTTAGGAGACAAGCTCCTCATCGTATCCACTGACCGCATCTCTGCCTTCGACTATGTCCTCCCCTGTGGTGTTCCTGAAAAAGGAAGAATTCTCAACCAGCTCTCTGCCTTCTGGTTTAAAAAAACAGCCCATATTGTCCCCAATCACTTTATTACGGTGATTGATAAGAATGTCATTCTGACACTGAAGGAACTGAAGGGGAAGAATCTCGATTATCTTACCAACCGCTCCATGCTTGTAGCCAAAGCTCATCGTATCGCGGTGGAATGCATCGTTCGTGGCTACCTTTCCGGTTCAGCCTGGGCAGAATATAAACAAAGCGGAAGAGCTGGCAACATTCGATTGCCATCTGGAATCGAGGAAAATCAAGAACTTCCCCAACCTATCTTCACCCCCACCACAAAAAGCGATGTAGAACATGACCGCCCTTTGACCAGGGAGGATGTAACTGAGCTTGGCATTGAGCACTTAATGGCAGAAATGGAACAGAAGAGTTTACTTATCTACCGATTTGCTCAAGATTATGCCAAAACCAGGGGTATTATAATCGCCGATACCAAATTCGAATTCGGCATTATTGATGGTAAGCTATCGCTTATTGACGAGCTATTAACGCCGGACTCAAGCCGCTTCTGGGATGCCAGTCAATACAAAGTTGGGCAACTTCAGCACAGCCTGGATAAACAGCCTGTCCGTGATTGGCTGCTGGCTTCAGGGTGGGACAAAGAATCCCCACCACCCACGCTGCCACCGGAGGTAATCCAGGCTACCACAGAGCGCTACAACAAGATTTACAGCCTGTTTACTAGAGAGTAGAATTGCTAAGGATGTCCCTGTAGCTCAATTGGATAGAGCGGCTGCCTTCTAAGCAGCGGGTTGTGGGTTCGAGTCCCGCCAGGGATGCCAGATAAGACTGAGCGATTGAAGAATATGACTGCCCATAGTGCATATACCAAGGAGGTTAAGGGATGAAGTATCCTGTAGTTGTGCATAAAAGCGAATATGGCTATGACGCTCATTGTCCCATTCTTCCCGGCTGTCATAGTCAAGGAGATACACTGGAAGAAGCCTTACAAAATATAAAGGATGCAATTATTACTTACCTTGAGATGATATCCGAGGAAGCCAAAGGCTCTATCTACGAGGTAGAGGTAAAAATCTAGAGATGCTATTTACAGACCTCTCCTCAGAGCGTGTAGTCAACGCTCTATCAAAGGCTGGATTCAGAACAATCAAAGAGGGAAAACACATCGGCATGTCTGATGGAGTTCATCGAGTAACTATCCCACGCCACAGGAGAATAAACCCGTATACGCTCAGGGCAATCATTAAGGATGCTGGTCTTAGTGATGAAGAGTTTAAAAAATTAATTTAGAAAAAATAAGCCCCCGATGTTTATAGAGAAATGGATTGGGAGAGCATAGTCAGCCTCATAATTGCCCTTTTAGTGGTAATTGCCTTGCCTTTAGCCTTTCGCAGAAGAAAGAAAGCCGGACCTCAAAAGGGAGAGGAGCTTTGCCAGCATCTTAAAGAAGCGGGGGTGAAGGCTTCGTTGGTGGAAAAAGGCAATGAAAGGGAGAAAATAGGACTGAGCCGTGCCTCAGGGCAAAGGTCAGAGGGAATCATTGCGCTACAGGATAAGAATATAGATTCCATAAATATCATCAGCGCCGCCAGCCAGTATGGCACAAACTATTTCCTGGATTACCTGGTGAAAAGCCCAAACATAACGGCGAGCCGAATACTAAAGAAGACCAGGCTAACCGTAAAGAAAAGCTCATTCCTGTGGGGCAAGGTGGTAGCTATGGAATGGAAGGGAGATAAATCGCTAGCCCAGAGCCTCAATTTCGATTACCGGCTCAAAGACAAACTGTTGCAGCGCGATGTCCCCGGTCTAAGGGGAAGCATCGGGATCTTCCCTGAGCCAAAACATGGACACACCAGAATAAGAATTTCCTATTCCCTTCCCTCTCCCGAGATACTCGAAGCGTTGGATATTATTGCCAGGCACATTAAGTCATGGTGACCTCGATAATAGGATTGTCAGGATAGTCATAAAAGAGATTAGTTGGTAAAATGTGGTACCAGGTGTGAGTTACGGGTAAGGTCGTATATTGTGTACAAATTGAATTGGCGATTTGGAAGCGAATAAATCATGGAAATATATCTGAAGCCAACTCCAGTAATCGATTGTAACGCTCCTCCTGTGAGAGAAAAGGCCCAGCATTTAGCCGGAGATAAAGAAAACGATGTGGAGAAGGCGAAGGCACTTTTCTACTTCGTCAGGGACGATATCAAGTATAACCCCTATGTTCTACACAATCTTGTTGTACATAATAAGGCAAGTGCCACTCTGAGCAGGAAAGAAGGATACTGTGTTCAAAAGGCGATACTCCTCGCTGCGCTAGCACGAGCTATAGGAATCCCAGCCCGCCTCGGATTTGCTGATGTACGCAACTATATCATCCCTCAAAAGTTGCTGGAGATGATGCATGGTAGTAACCTTTTTATTTACCACGGCTATTGTGAGCTATATATCGGACAAAAATGGGTCAAAGCTACACCAGCATTCGACCTGGAAATGTGTCAAAAATATCACATCATTCCAGTGGAATTTGATGGCAAGAACAATGCCAGTTTCCGCCGCTACAACCAGGAGGGGAAACTACATATTGAGTATGTCCACGACTATGGTCATTACCCTGACCTTCCATTGGAAGAGATGCTCGATGCTCGCGTAAAGGTTTATGGCCCTGAGTATCTGACAATGCAGGAAAGTCTCCTTAATTTGGGCCCTGGTAATGCCCAGAAAACAATTTAATAACGCCGATGCCAGTTTTCATCCACCTCGGTGGCTTCAAGCCCAGCATACCACGGAGTCCCATAAGCGTTGGCTACTTTAGTTAAGCTTTCAAGCCTCTGAATTACAGTGCTTTCCAGGAAATTCAATCTTTCCTCACGGGACTTTATTTGAGTGGCTTCCTGCCACAAAGCACGCCCAGCAAGAAAGCCTGAGGCTCCAGCCCGACAGGCTAGCTCAACTTCCTGATAGAAGAGTTCGAAATTAACACCGGCGCTCAAGATAACCCAGGGAACTTGACTTGCTTCGTTAAGCTGATGGCAAAGGTTTAATAGCCTGGCTTTATCCTTCTCATATTCTAAATCGGCTGGAAATTCGGCTTTGAGAACATCGATTGGAAGAGCAGTAATTTGTCTTGCTGTTTCAACTACTAGCCTTGGCTTTACTTTAGCAAAATCCTCAGGGCTAGCTTCCTTATTAGCCACTCGGTAACTTACCGGTTCAACCACGAAAGGCATATCTTCTGCGACACAATCAGCAGCCAGCTTCTGCACCGTGTCCAGTTGCTTTGGGGCAACATCGACATCAGGGCGATAGTAAAGCAAGAGCTTGGCAGCAGTGGCTCCCATTTTCCTTATCTTTTTAACATCCCACTCAGGCAACAAATTGGTGACTCTCGCCGCTGCTTCGCCAGAATAGCCACTCTTCTCCAGGCTAACCAGTAATCCTGTTGTTTTAGGAATAGCTCCGGCGGCAATTGCCTGTGCAGCACCATAAATAGGGTCAAGCAGGATAGCGGTAGCATGTGGGGTCAAAACTCGACACAGGTCTAGCTTGAAATCAACCATCTCTTGATAGCCAGCGTCTTGGGATTGTCCAGCGGAAAGCATCTTCATCAATGAACCCCTGTGGTCAAGAGCACACATCGCCATTATTCCCCTTTCGTTGGCTAACTGCTGCAATCTCCTTATTTTGCCTATTGATAGCTTTCTCATATCTCTAGGTAGCTAATACCCTCATTAATTGTAGCAAGCTACTATCCATCGCTTTCTTTCTGGTATAGGTTTCCTCAAGGGGGGTAAGGGCTATTTCACCCTTTAGTTCTCCAACCATAAAGCCCGATTTGTCTTCAACTAAAGCATCTACAGCTGCTGCTCCAAGTTTGCTGGCTAAAATCCTATCTCTAGCTGTTGGCGAGCCACCCCTCTGAATGTGTCCTAAGACACAAACACGGTAATCCAGTCTCACCCTTTCCCATACCTGTTGAGCAACTTGAAACACTCCTCCTGCCTCATCCCCTTCAGCAACTACCACAATGCTTGACTTTTTCCCCTTTTTGAAATTACGCCTTATACTGAGGCAAAGTTGCTCTATCTTCGTTTTTGTTTCTGGTATCAAAATATCTTCAGCTCCGCCGGCAATCCCCACATCCAGGGCTATGAACCCTCTGTTCCTCCCCATAACCTCCACGAAAAAGAGGCGCTGCAAAGACCCCGCGGTATCCCTGATTTTGTCTATTGCGTCCAATGCGGTGTTCACCGCGGTATCAAAGCCAATGGCATAATCAGTGCCATAAACATCATTATCTATGGTGCCAGGAATACCGATTACCTTTATGTCACCTGCTTTAGCTAATGCCACCCCAGCGCGAAAAGTGCCATCACCACCTATAAGAATCAGACCTTCAATTCCTTCCTTGCGTAAGACCTGAACCGCTTTGTTAACTCCCTCCTCAGTCTTCATCTCTTCGCATCGGGCTGACCCCAGGAAAGTCCCTCCCCGCTGGATGGTGTTTGCCACTGACCTGGGAATTAACCCTATAAAATCCTTTTCCAGCAAGCCACAATATCCACGCTGAATCCCTATTACCTCCAATTTATAGCTTGCAGCACAGCGCACTACCGCCCTGATGCAGGCATTCATGCCTGGAGCATCACCACCGCTGGTTAACACGCCAATCTTTTTCATAATTTCGCTCCTTTCACCTGGCAATTATAGCACTTTCTCTAGCCTAATCAGAGTTTGCTAACTTGAACAGTTTAGCTTACCCTCCAATAGTGGTATTATTTTTGAAATTGAAATCTAAGGAACAGGAATTCTATGGTTAAGATACTCCACACCGCCGACATTCACCTAGGGGCGAAATTCGCAATCCTGGGTAACAATGGCATTCAACAACGTGAGCAGATTAAGAGCACATTCAAGAAAATCGCCTCCACCGCCATAAACGAAAGGGTGAACATTGTTTTAATCACCGGAGATTTATTTGACTCAAACTCCCAGCCTCAAGGAAATATAGATTTAGTGGTTGAGCAATTTAACTTGCTCAGGGAAGACAATATTCCGGTATGCCTCATCCCTGGCAACCATGACCCCTTTGATTCCTCTTCAATCTACAGGAAGGTTGATTTTGAACAAATATGCCCTAATGTGAAGGTTTTCACCGAGGCAGAGATGAGCTATAAGGAATATCCCGAGCTTGATTTGACAGTATACGGCAAACCAAATCTGAGCAATAAGTCTTACACCAGCCCGCTGAAAGGGCTAAGACCATCGACATCAACCAGGTTCCACGTTGCTTTAGCTCATGGCTCACTTTACATCCCCGGGAAAGTAGCCGAGGATGACCATCCCTTTAAACTAGAGGAAATCAATGCCAGCGGCATGGATTACATTGCACTGGGACACTGGCATCGACCTTATATTTGTTCAGATAACCCACCCGCCCGATACCCTGGTCCACCAGAGTGGATTCCGGACCAGAAAGAAATAGGCGCTGTGCTCATAGTCAGTTTGTTAGACTCAGGTGAAGCTAAAATTGAACCAAAAAGATTGGGGATTCGAGATTTCCATAAGGTAGAGTTAGAAATGAGTGAAATACAAAGCCTCACTGAGCTAAAGGAAAAATTGGTTGATGGAGCAAGTCCAAACCTAATAAGAATGGTGACTCTTAAAGGACTCCGAGAGTCAGAACTATTCATAGAGCCTGAAGATTTAAAACGTGAATTGGAACATGAATTTTTCTTCTTGAGAATAACTGACCGATCTCACCCAAAACTAAAGGAGATATCCGAGACAACTTCTCAAGGACAGCTAATCAAGGCAAGGTTCATCAAACTAATGCAGGAGAAAATTCAACTCTCTGAAGGGGATGGGAAAATTGATGCCGAAAATGCCCTTCAATATGGTCTAGCATTGCTCGATGGAAAGGAAGTTTGATAATGCTGCTTAACAAAGTTGAGCTTCGGGACTTCAAAAGATTCGCCAATTTCTCAGCTCAATTTAGCCCCGGCATAAATGTGGTCAAGGGTCCTCTCAACGAAACAGGAAAGTCCTCTCTGCTTGAAGGCATAATTGTTGCCCTTTTCCACAACCCCAAAAGCACCGCTAAATGGCTCGAGGATTATGCCTCATGGGGTTCAACCAAAAACAAAAAATTTGAAACCAGTCTTGAATTTGAGGAAAAGGGGGTTAGATATTTACTCCAAAAAGATTTCTCCAAAGGCATAATCAAGCTGGTAAACTGCAATACTGGAGAAGAACTCGATACCCCTGGGGAAGTTTCCCAGAGAATGGGAGAACTGCTAGGAACTGACTCCGATAACCTCTTCCGATATACCTCTTGTATTCGCCAAGACCAAGTTAGTGAAGTTACTTCGGGCAGGAAGGAAATAGGCGAAAGTCTGGAGGAAGTGGTAACTGGAGGCGAAGAAAACATCCTTGCCTCCAAAGTAATACAAAAACTGGATGACAAGATTTCCGAGATTAGGAAGGGATTGGATAGACCAGCGAGATTCCCAGGCTTATTAGCCAGATTAAAGGGTGATATTGAAAATAGTTCACACCATCTTAAACAAATTAACAACGAAGTAGCGGAGGTAGAGGCTAAGAAAATTGAATTGGTGGAGATTAACAAAGAGCTTGCTCAAATCAAGGAAGAGTATGAAGGCGCCAAAACCTTATTAGATAAAAATGAATTTAGGATAAAAACGGAGTCGTCAATAGCAAATTTAGCACAAAAATATGATGAGATAGCAAAATTGCTCAGTGAAATAAATACCCTGGCGGAGAAATCCAAGCAGGCAAACGATGCCCTCCATTCCATGGAAGGGTTTGAAAGTGAAACCAGGGTATCTGAAATAAGAAGCGCGCTAAACGAAGTCCAAATTGAAAAAAGAAATATTGAAGAGGATATAGCAAAGCGAAAGCAGGAGATAAACCAAGCTAAGGAAGGCTTTAATAAAAGGAAATTTTCCAGGATTTTTGGTTCCAAACAGAGCATCGCTTGCATAGCAATAATATCTGTAAGCGGCATAATCGGCACAATAGCCAGTTCCCTTTATTTCCTCGCCCTAGTAATTATAGGCATGGCTGCCCTTGCTGCATCTATGCGAGCGAAAAACATTCTGGCTCAGGAGGAAACTAAGGTCTCCGACTTGGAAGACCGAATTCAAAAGATGGAAGAGACTCTCAAGGAATCAGATGTCAAAGAAAGTAGCTTGCTAACCGAAGTTAAATGCATCACCTTGGAAGAATTTGAGACAAAGGAGAAAGACTTCTGGCGATGGAAAGAAGAACAACGGAAATATAAAAACCAGATGGAAGGAAAACTAGGGACAAGAAGCATTGAGAAAATTGACCAGCAGAGGATTGAGGTGGCAAGAAACCTGGCGGTAGAACAGATGAAAATAACCGAGGATATAAGAGCTACTGCCTTGAGCCAGGAAAGATATATTGAACTAGGGAGAACGGTCGAAAAATTAGAATCAAGGCAAAAGGAACTCGAACAACGCAAAAACCTTTGCGAAGCAATTATTAAAACAGCGAGAGTCGGTGTAGAAGAGCAAATTGAGCTCGAAGAGAAATTAGAAAGTCTTCAAGAGAATTTAAGGCAGGAAGAACGTAGAGTAAAGGTCTACGATTTAGCTAAAGAATCTATGTCCCAAGCAAAAGATGATGCCTTTTCATCAGCTAACGAAGTTTTAGAAAAGGAAACTCAGAAATACTTCGCTATTTTCACCAATGGCAAGTATAACCAGGTAAAGGTTGGCAAACAGAATTCAGAGGTCTGGATTTATTCTACCGAAAAGGGTGACTGGGTTAAGCCTGAGGACCTGAGTGGTGGAGTTATTGATGAATTCTACCTGGCGTATCGGCTTGCCCTGGTGAAATTAATATTCGGCGACAAGAATCCCCCCTTACTATTAGATGACCCTTTTGGTAATTTCGATCCGCTTCGGTTGAACAAAGCATTGCTCCTCTTTAAAGACCTGAGCAAGGATTATCAGATTATTATATTCACGCTGAAAGATATCTACGACGCAGCAGCCAATAATATAATTCTGCTAGGGTAAAGGTAAAACTAGCCTTAGCTAGTTTTACTCTATCATAATAGAGTTTCTAGCTTATTTCTCGATTATTCTAATATCTTGGATTATCCCTTCTTGGTCCGGTTCTCGGTGGCTTCGCTTCGTCAACCTTCAAGGTGCGTCCTTGAAAATCAGAACCGTCCAGTGCTCCTTTTGCTGTCTCAGCTTCCGATGGGCTAGACATTTCCACGAATCCAAAACCTCGACCTTCAATTACATTGACTTGCTTAACTTCACCATGGTTGGAAAACAATTCCTTCAAATCCTCCTCGGTTACAGAGTAACTGAGATTTCCTACATAAAGTTTACTACCTTCCATTCTAACCTCCTTTTCTTCTTTATTTCTCTTTGCCTAATAATGCTTCTTCTGGAGGTAGTAGCAAGATAGCGATTCTAACCTCTCTAACGATAACACTACTAAACACAAAAGAATCCCTACTAGAAACTTGTTTCACAAGATTTAATTTAATTTAGTGTTCTTACCACCTCCTTCACCATTTGCCAGCCATTTCACATACCAGCCTTATAGATTGTTAAACATTAGCATCTATCGTAGCGGCTATCAAGCCCATCGAGACATGCTCGAAATTCAACACCCGAAATCGGTTACACACCTCTCTTACCCCCATAACTTCTTTGATGCTGGACATCCCACCAATAATTCGTTCTATTTTTATATTAGTCAAATTAGAAACCTCCCCTACCCCTCAATAATCTCCTTAGTGCTCGGTACCCTGCCAATAATACGTTCGTCGATGCGGGTGGCTGAATCCAGAGCTCGGGCTAAGGCTTTGAATAAAGCCTCAGCTTTATGGTGGTCATTTATGCCGGTGAGCACTTTAGCATGAAGGTTGATTTTAGCTTCAGAGGCAAAGGAAACCAAGAAGTGGCGCACCAGATCCGAAGATAGTTCGTCTATGCTGACATCGGAAAACGAAACCTCAACCATGCTGTACGCCCTTCCTCCAATGTCCACCGCCACTGCTGCCAGAGTTTCATCCATAGGAACGAAAGCGTGTGCCATTCGGACAATGCCCTGCCTTTGCCCTAATGCCTGGTTAAATGCCTTGCCCAAGGAAATAGCTACGTCCTCAACAACATGATGCTGGTCAGCGCCTGTGGCTGAGATTTTAAGGTCAAATACTCCATGCCTGGCTAGCTGTGACAAAAGGTGGTCAAACATTCTTATCCCCGTGGTAATTTCAAATTCTCCGATGCCATCAATATTCAATTCCACCCTGACGTTTGTCTCGGCAGTTTCCCGGGTTACCCTTGCTTTCCTTTCAGCCATTGTTAAACCTCCATCAATATTCTACTCATCAGAATAGCGAGGCTGAGATTGCTTCGCTGCCCCTTCGCTTCGCTCACAATGCTGAAGAGGCATGCTGCCACCTTAACATATTTCCTTCAGAGCCTCAATCAAGGCATCGTTATCTTCAGGCTTGCCCACACTTGTTCGCACATAATCTTTCAATCGTGGTGTATCAAAATAGCGAATAAAGATACCTCGCTGCCGCAATTGACGCCAGATTTCCTCGGCATTTCGTTGGAGCACTGCGCAAAGGATAAAGTTACCTTTTGATGGATAGGGCTTTAGCCATCCCAGCTCTTTTAGTTTAGTGAACAGCCTCTCCCGCTCAGTAGTTATCTTTTGAACATTGCCATGAAGGTAGTCTATATCGCCTAAAGAAGCCAATACTGCCACCTGTGCGGCAATGTTGATATTGTAAGGCTGCTTGATTCTCATCATGTAGCCAGCAATTTCCACGGGGAAGACCCCATAACCTATCCGAAACCCAGCTAACCCCGCCCATTTGCTGAAGGTGCGCAGGACTATTAAGTTACTATGAGCAGGCACCAATCCAGCCATGGTTACCCCGTTGAATTCAAAATAAGCCTCGTCAATGACCACGATTCTCCCAGTATCAACGAGCTCCACTAGCTCTTGCTCCTCAATGACGTTGCCGGTGGGATTATTGGGAGAAGCGATAAAGATGACCTTCGTTTTCCCATCCATCGCTCCTTTTATACCCGCTATGTCCAGAGCAAAATCCTCATCCTTTCTAGGTACATCAATTATCCTGCCGCCACAAACCTCCGCGCTGAAGGGATACATACCAAACGTCGGTGAGCAGTTAACAATATTGTCACCCGGCTCAAGAACAAGCCTCAAGACGAGGTCAATGAGCTCATCACTACCACTACCACAAACGATGTGCTGACGAGCTATGCCGGTATATTCCTCCAGTGCTTCCTTCAGTTTCCTTTGCTCCGGGTCGGGGTAGATATGATAATGAGAATAGTCAGCCAGAGCTTGATAAACTCTCGGGGAGCAACCATAGGGATTCTCATTGCCATCGAGTTTTATCACCTTCCCCCGAACTCGCTGCTCCAGAATCTCCACAGGCTCTATTGGAGTGTAGCTCTTCATTGCTACTAGTTCAGGTCTCACCAGCTTCTTTATGTTCATCTACCTCCTGTGATTGCTTCGCTTTGCTCGCAATGATACTGCCTGGGCGTGAGCACTAAACCCTTCAGCCTCAGCTATGGTTATCGCTGGTTGAGAAAGTTCCCTGGCGGTGGAATCATCCAGGGAAATGATATTGGTAACTTTGAGGAAATCCTCAACACCCAGGGGCGAACTGAAACGAGCGCTTCCCCCGGTAGGCAATACATGGCTGGGACCAGCAACATAATCGCCAAAAACCACTGATGAATTATCACCAGCGAAAATGGCGCCGGCATTGTAGATTCTGGGAATCAAAGAAGAGGCGCCAGAGACCATAAGGGAAAGATGTTCAGGAGCATAAAGGTTGACCAATTCAATAGCCTGGTCAATATCATCCACAAGGACAATCATCCCACTCTCAAGGGCTTCAGCGACAATAAAAGACCGTTTCAGCTTATCCAATCTGAGGGAAATTTCTTCATCAACCTTGCCAGCCAGCTCAGGGGATGTGGTGATCAAAAACACTTTTGCCAGCGGGTCATGCTCAGCCTGAGCGAGAAGCTCAGCAGCACATAAAGATGCAGCGGCAGTGCCATCAGCCACAATCACAATCTCGCTTGGTCCCTGGAGGCCATCAACGCCTACCTCACCATAAACCACCATCTTAGCTAGCATCACAAAAATGTTGCCCGGACCGCAGATTTTATCCACCTTGGGCACTGACTCCGTGCCAAACGCTAGAGCAGCGATAGCCTGAGCACCACCAATCTTGAAAATCCGATTTACCTGAGCGATGTTAGCCGCTACCAACGTAGCAGCAGGAATAGCTCCATTAGGTCTGGGAGGCGAAGCCATAATGATCTGCCCAACACCAGCTACCTTAGCAGGAATAGCAGTCATCAACACCGTGGAGGGATAACAGGCAGTTCCGCCAGGAATATAGATCCCCACCCTATTCAGCGGGCGAATTTGTCTTCCCAAACATGGATCAATGGGTATAACGCCAGTTTTTGGTAAGCAAGCAAGGTGGAATTCTCTTATCCTCTCAGCAGCTAACTCGAGGGCTGAGATTAACTTCTTATCGGCTTTCTCATAAGCTGCCGAAATCTCCTGCTGGCTTACCTCCAGAGAATCAAGTTGAGCATTCTCTAATTCCTTAGCGTAGCGCAAAAGAGCTTTATCACCCTTACTTCGTACCTTTTCAATAATATTTGCCACTACCTGTTGCTGCTCCAGCGCTATATCTAAGGATTCCAGTGGGTCTTTTCTATCAAGCATCTGCTTCGCTTGGTCAAAACCTTTGATTTTTTTCACAATAATCCTCCTCGCAGCATTTGAATGAGGAAATCTATTTCTTCTTTCCTATCAGGTGAAACAATACTTTCTTTGTTGCCAATGAGGCAAGCAGTGGATTCGTAAAGGGTATCAATGATCTTGAGATTATGCTCCGCCATGGTTCTTCCAGTCTGTGTGTTATCAATAAGCAAATCGGCATCTTCAGGCAGAAAAGCCTCGCTTGTCCCCCAAGTTGGTATTAGTTTGTATGGACTAATGTGATGGTCACAAAGATACTTATCGCTGATGTTGATGTACTCCGAGGCTACCCTCAGCGTGGATAATTTGCCCTTCTGCAGCAATTGCTTAACCTCTTCTATGGTTGATACCGGCATTTCCTGAGTCGTCGCAGCTACGACTTTAACTTTGCCGAAGCCAAGATCCAATAATTCCACCACAGGGCTGGAGGGAAAACGGTAGACATGATCAAGCAGCCAGTCCTTGCCGGTTATCGCAAGGTCGAAATTGCCGTTAGCTACCTGGATTGGCATATCCTGAGGCCTGATTACCTTGATATCAAGCCAGTCCAGGTCAACCGAAGGATGATAATCCAGCGCCTCCACAGAATAGTGGCTTAAATTGAGTCCAACTCGCTTTAAAAGCTGTGCCGTCGGTGGTAGCTGATGCCCGTCAGGCAAAGCTAGCCTGACTTTCTTCAGTTCGGCACGGGGGGGTGATTCAATAGAACCCTTCTCTCCGCCCAATTCTTCAAATGATAAAGAAAACTCCCTATCGTCAAGATTGGAAGCAAAGCAATTCAATACTGAAGCCAGGTCCTTACTATTCAAACTTTTCTGGCTCGCAATTATCATAGCTTTAGTGGGGAGCAATTTCATGAGGGGAAGCAAACCTTCCTTTTCCAATTCTCTCCTATTTCTGGCTTCTAATATCGCAATTTCAGCGTCCTCCGGGGGATAAACCTCAGCATCTCCCCAAACCGGGAAAATCCGAAACCTTCTCATCCTGACACTTAAGGCAAAAGCTTCGGCTAAATTAGGATATTCACTTACTATACGCCAGTTACGTTGTCTGGCTAGAAATTCATCGAGGTTAGATATTCCCGACTTGTAACTGACTGCGGCGTATACATATCCGTCACCATAATTTAGAGCGGATATCTTCACCACTGCGCTGGCTTTATACCGCAGAAGAAGTTCTTCGATCCAATCCAATCCACATATCCCCAAGTCATAATTGCCTATCGCCACCTGAACAGGAATATCCTTCTCCCGAAATATCTTGGCAGAGAGGTAGGGAAGGTTTGTTGACTTAAGCCGATATTGCCTTGTTCGCTCGGTATACCCTTTGAAGCCTAGATCGGCATCAGCAAGTAAATTCGCCGTGGCTGGAAGCAATCTCCCTTTGGGCAAAGCAAGTTTAATATAGTTTGACTGGTTTGCCATAGAAATCTAATCTACACCACCTAACATACCAGCAACCTGAGTCAAAGAACTGACCTCCTGTTTCTCTCCGCTCTTGCGGTCAATAATGATAAAAGAGCCTTCAACCAAAACAGAGACAACCCATCGATAATCCGACACCCTCCCTCCGGCCAAGTCAAGCTCAACTATATGCCCCGCGTTACGGAGTGATTGAGCTAAGCTAAAGCATGCCTCCATCACTCCCGGGGTTCTTTCACCCGCTTTAACTAACACCCCAGACTCCCTACACTCAGCCTTCTTCAAGGAGACCTTCTTTATCACCGGGTCAACGTAAATGGCAAATCCGCAAGCTGGCATGTCCCTGCTGCCCATAAGCGATAGGAGTTCATCATACCTCCCACCACCCCCAATTTTTTCGCCCCGGGAGAAGAATTGAAGGCAAACTCCAGTGTAATACTCAAAGCCATGTATGGCGGCAATATCAATCCAATAATCACATTTCAAGTCATCCAACAACCTGACAATGCCGGTGAAATCACTAAGATTGGATTTCAACTCTGCCGAAGCTTGTGAAGGAAGTTCGACTTCCTTCAGGAAGTCGCTTAATTTCCCTTTAAAGTTCACCACAGAGGCAAGAAACCTATCCAGTTCAAGGTTATTTGATTTTGCCTTCCTCCATGTCTGCCAATCACCATCCAAAATACGACCAAGCATCTCAGCTTCGTCTCTGGGGCTAAGTCCAAGTTCCTTAACCAGCGCCTTCGCCAAACCAGCGTGGGAGAGCCGCAACTCCACCTCGCCAATGCCGAGATTATGTAATAGCTCACGGGCTAACAATATCAGCTCTACATCTGCCATTGGACTAGCACCACCCAGGAACTCGACACCGCATTGCCACCGCTCCCTGTTTTCCTTCCCCGTCTGCTCGAAAGCAAAGATGTCAGTGACATAGAAAAGCCTGGCATTCTCTTGCTGGCTTAGATTTTCGATATAAAGTCTGGCTATAGGTATAGTGCCATCCGGTCTAAGCACCACCCTTTCTCCACTCCACCCATCCCAATCAAGAAAGGAATATGCCCTGCCCAATCTGCTAGGAGTGAGTGTTCCTGTAGCGGTAAATAGGTGGAGATATTCCAAGCTTGGTGTCCTTACTTCTCGGTACCCCCACTTAACACAGCAATTGCGGAAGGTATCCTCAATATAGCGAAATCGTCGCATATCATCGGGGAGTAAATCCCTCATGCCTTTACAGCGCCGGCTTTTCATCCCAAAAACCTATATTACCCAGTTTGCCTCATTCTATACTACCCCCTCATCTTGCTTCAATGAGGAAGCATCTCCAGGACTTGCTTTAATTCCTCAGGCAAAGGAGCGCTAAATTCAAGGTATTGATTGGTTGACGGCGAACAGAAACCAAGCCGCTGAGCATGAATGAATTGCCGACCAAGATAAGCTAATTTCACACCGTAAACGGGGTCACCAACCACAGGATAACCAATAGTGGCAAGGTGCACCCTTATTTGGTGTGTCCGCCCTGTTTTGGGCATCACCTCGAGTAGAGTATAATCACCAAAATATCGGTTAACCTGGTAATGTGTTATTGCCTCCCTCCCTCCTTCCACTATCGCCATCCGCTTGCGATTTCTCGGGTCTCGCCCAATAGGCAACTCGATTGTCCCCTGACCAGGAAACACCCTCCCGTTAACCAGAACGAGGTAATTCTTGGTTACTGTTTTACCTTTGAACTGGTTAATCAGAGAAACTCGAGCGGATTCATTTTTAGCAACAACGATGAGCCCTGAAGTATCTTTATCCAGCCTGTGGACTATACCTGGTCGCACCAGGCCACCACTCCCTTCCAAACCAGGACAATGCGCCAGAATAGCATTGACTAAAGTATGGTCGGGATGCCATGGAGCTGGATGAATGGTTAAGCCAGCAGGTTTATCCACCACAATAATCTCGTTATCTTCATAAATTATATTCAGAGGAATTGATTCAGCTTTTGGGAGAGTAGGCAAGGGAGGAAATTCAATGGTTATTCTGTCTTCTCCAGCCAATTTCCGACTCGCCTTAGCCTGCCGTTGATTAACCAGAATATAGCCTTGCTCAATTAATTTCTGTAAGTAAGCCCGAGAAAATTGAGGGAATGTCTTAGCCAAATAACTATCGAGGCGAATGCCCGGCGTGGAAACAGTGAGACGAAGCATTTTAGCCTTTGGAAGTGCGTCCATGGTGATATACCCTGGCAAATAATTCCATACGATAAAGGGAATAAATGAATAAAAGGATGCCAGCCACTATAGCAGCATCCGCGAAATTAAATGCTGGCCAGTGGAAATCGTTCCAGAGCCGAAGATCAACGAAATCAACGACATAGCCAGAACGAAGGCGGTCTATCAAATTACCAGTGGCGCCACCAAAAAGCAAACCAAGCGATACATTGCTTAGAATGGCGTTAGGCAATAAATAATGACGAACTAACAAAATGGCAACCAACACTATGACAGTGATAATAATAGGAAGGAAAACTTGTCCCGGCAGCAAGCCGAAAATGGAGCCGTAGTTCTCACGATACACTAGGTTCAGGAAACTTTCTCCAGACGGCGGCAATAAAGCTGAATTGCTCCTCACCCATAACTTAGTCAGTTGGTCGAGGGCGATTATTGAAGCGGCAGCAACCAAAAACAGCCCAAGTTGCCCCTTATCTTGCATCCTTCGTCTGGCGCGCTTTGCAGCTCAAGCACAAGTTTGCTTGAGGCAGCGCTTTAAGGCGGGCTGGTTCTATGGGCTTGCCACAAGAGTCACATAATCCATAAGTCCCTGCGTCATACTTCTCCAAGGCATGGTCTATTTCACCAAGAGATTTTTTCAACATCTTCTCCAAATCCATCCTCTTTTCCAACTCCGAGACCTGGCTTGCCTCCTCTCCTCTTTTGCCAAACGGGCCACCAGCCCTTCTTTCCACCATTTGCTGAGAGGTTTGCATCTGTTCCAGCTCTTGTAACAATCGCTTCCTTTCAGCTTTTAACTGTCGCAAAAGTTTACTAAATTCAGCCACTTTATCCACCTCGATGTAAGTTGAACTAGGTTCTGGTAAAAACGTTTCTTATATCAGGGTGTAAATCGCCACCAATTTGTTCTACCGTGTCACACCTGATTTTGTTGAACTCTTCCTGCCTCTCCTCGAACTCTACTCTAGAATAAAGCTTCTCAGGATGCAAATATATATCGTCAACATGCCTTACTGCCCTGGGCACCTTGAATCCCGTAGGTGAATCCACCCAATCTTCAAGTCCACCCCTTAACAGGGAATCTAGTATCGCCATAGTAAATTCCAATCTTATATCCTGATAATGTTCCCCTTCACCTATTCCACCGGTGTTTAGTAAGAAGTAATTCATATGATGAAGAACCTTCATTATTTCATAAAATCTGTTGGCGTGCTCTGCTCTACCACCAGCTATAAATGGGTCATAGAAGAACTCGCTCTTTATCTTCCCCGCCTGAGTTGGGTCACCAGCAGATGACTCCACTGATTGCCCCAAAATCATCAACGAAGTTGCTTGCTCTAAAGTTAACTTCGATATCGCTGGAATCAACGGCCCCCTGGTGATAAGAATCAGGTTATCCACCCCATCAACATCAATATAAGGGCTGGCATGCATAAAATCTTTCCTGCGTATAACTGCTCTTCCGTTTGATGTTCTTTCGAAATTGTAAAAATCGAAATCTTTATCTTCAGTCACATAAACGTTCTCACAAAGAGTCTCCGGTTTCAGCAGACCATAGAATATCTCCACCTGATTTCCAGGATTTATGCTCTCGGTTTTCACGAATACTCCCCCCGCTTCGAAACCATAGAAGGAACCATCGGGCATGAGGGTTCCACCATCGTCCTGGATAAGCCACGACTTTTCACTGCCTTTTCTGGCCAAAATCTTGCATGTGGTGGTTGTTTTCCCATTTGCGGTCAAGGCAACAAGCAATGTTCTTACAGTTCTATAATCCCCATGTGTTGATTGAAGGTAATCCTCCCTGCAGCCAGCATGCAGGAAAATTCCATCACCAAAAGTTCTACGAGTCCAGTCTTCGGCAGCAAAAACACCCTTCTTATACTCACCGATGTAATTGCTGTTCCTGATTATCTTGATGACCCTGCCATCGCTAAGCATAGCCAATCTTATAGTGATATCTTTTTGAGGAAGTGGTTTTGATTTATTGGGTTCAAAAGCCCCATCAGTGAACATTACAATCTCATATGTTGGCTGTTCAACTTCCTTCTTCACGGGAACAAAAAGATTCCCACCACCGTAGGCAACATGAGCAAATCGTTCGGGAACAATCAACCTGACCGTAGTGTCACTACCTGTATTGCCGACAATCCTATCAATGGAAATTAACCTTTCTTTGCTCAAAGCCTGCTCGCATTGAGCTAGTAGTTGTAGCTCTTCTTCACCAAAGGGATGGTCAACGCTGTTCTTGGTAAACATCGCCGCCCTGGAACTGGGCTCACTTTCAGCAACAAAATTACCATAAACTGTCTTCTCTACCTCAGGTTCTTTTCCCACAAGCACCCTTAATTCTTCAGCAGAAGGATTATCTAGTAACCTATTCTCCTCCATTGCCTTCTGTTTAATCCTATCAACAGTTAACGCGAATTGTTCTAACTCAATTTCTGACATTTCTCCCCCTAAGAGGAATCCTGAATTCTAGACAAATTCAACATCTAAATCCTTAATGTTTAGCATAGATATGAGCGTCTGGTATTCTAGTGTTTATACCTCGCGGAATTCACCTTCAACAGGACCTTCCTCCCCACCAGGACCTTGTTGACCACCGGGACCCGGTTGCCCACCGGGAGGTTGCCCACCGGGAGGTTGTCCGCCAGGCTGTCCATAAACTGCACCACCAACCTTCTGCATAGTCTGCGACAGGTCTTGCGTGGCATTACGAACAGCATCCATATCCTTGCCTTGAAGTGCTGAACGAACCGCAGCTATCTTGCCTTCTATTTCCTGTTTTAGCTCTTCAGGTATTTTGTCTCCATGGTCACGAAGCGTTTTCTCGGCAGTATAAGCAAGGTTATCAGCGGCATTGCGAGCTTCGATTTCCTCCTTACGTTTAACATCTTCAGCAGCATGCATCTCCGCTTCTCGCTTCATGCTGTCTACCTCTTCCTTGCTAAGCCCGCTGGAGGCAGTGATAGTGATTTTCTGTTCCTTCCCGGTGCCTTTATCCTGAGCACTGACATTAAGGATTCCGTTAGCATCAATATCGAAAGTCACTTCAACTTGAGGCATGCCTCTTGGCGCTGGCAGAATACCGTCGAGCATGAAACGACCTAAAGTTCGATTATCTGCTGCCATAGGACGTTCTCCTTGAAGAACATGTATTTCCACGCTTGGTTGATTATCAGCAGCAGTGCTGAAAATCTGGCTCTTTGAGGTAGGAATGGTGGTATTACGAGGAATAAGCGTCGTAGCCACTCCTCCCAAGGTCTCTATACCCAGGGTAAGCGGGGTAACATCGAGGAGGAGAATTTCTCCCACCTCACCTTTCAGCACTCCTGCCTGAATCGCAGCACCCAAAGCCACTGCCTCATCAGGATTGACTCCTTTCACCGGTTCCCGATTAAAAAACTGCCTTAAGGTATCCTGAACCTTAGGCATCCTCGTCTGCCCACCAACTAAAATTACATTGTTAACCTGGCCTGGTTGCAGACCGGCGTCATCTACAGCTTGACGACAGGGACCAAGACTTCTCTCTATTAAGTCAGCCGATAGTTGCTCCAGCTTGGCTCGGCTAAGCGTCATGGCAAGATGCTTTGGACCAGAAGCATTAGCGGTAACGAATGGGAGATTTATCTCTGTTTGAACCACCGAGGATAGCTCCTTCTTAGCCTTTTCAGCAGCATCTTTTAACCGCTGTAATGCCATCTTGTCCTGACTTAAGTCAATACCCTGCTCTTTTTTAAATTCGTCGCATATCCAGTCCATAACTCGCTGGTCAATGTCATCCCCTCCAAGATGGGTATCACCGTTAGTTGACTTGACCTGGAAAGTGCCCTCCCCTATATCAAGGATGGAAATATCAAATGTGCCTCCACCAAGGTCATAAACGGCGATGGTTTCGTCCTTCTTCTTATCCATTCCATAGGCTAATGATGATGCTGTGGGTTCATTAATAATGCGGAGAACATTAAACCCGGCTATGGAGCCAGCGTCTTTAGTCGCCTGTCTCTGACTATCATTAAAGTAAGCAGGCGCAGTAATCACGGCATCAGTGACCTTCTCCCCGAGATAAGCTTCAGCATCAGTCTTCAGTTTTTGCAATATCATCGCTGAAACTTCCTGCGGACTATACTCCTTATCCCCCATAACCACCCGGCAATCGTCATTGGGTGCTTTAGTGATTTTGTATGGTAAACGCTTCATATCCTCCTGGACTGAAGCATCACTAAACTTACGCCCGATAAGACGCTTCACGCTGAAAATAGTGTTATCAGGGTTAACCACTGCCTGGCGCTTAGCTATTTCTCCTACTAAACGTTCCCCCGTTTTGCTTATCGCTACTACTGAAGGGACTAGATTTCCACCTTCAGCACTGGGGATAATCTTGGGCTCCCCTCCTTCCATAACCGCCACTACACTCAGCGTGGTCCCTAAATCAATCCCTACTGCTTTCGCCATCGCTTTCCTCCTCTGTTTCTTCTTTCCCCTTGCCCACCACTACCAAACTGGGGCGGATCACTCTATCTTTCAACCTATAACCTTTCTGAATTTCCTCTAATATCACTCCTTCCTCCCCTACCCGACCCATCACTGCCTCATGTAAATGTGGGTCAAACCTTTCACCTTTAGCCTTGATCCCAGTTATTCCCGCCTTTCCCATCGCTGCCTTAAGGCTATTATATATAATTCTAATGCCCTCAATCCAATTCATTTCAGGAGATTCAGAAGGTAATGAATCAAAAGCTCTTTCAAAATCATCCATAATAGGCAATAAACTCAGGATAAGCGTGCTATTACCAAAATCTAGAATCTCTTGCTTTTCCTGCTCGGCATGCTTTCTGTAGTTAGCAAGATCAGCTTGAGTTCTTTGCCAATTCGCTAAGTATTTCTCCGCTTCTTTCTTTTGCTCCGCTAAAGCTTGCTGTAGAGCCTCAATATCCTCTACCTTTACCTCCTCAACACCAGCTTCAGTTGTTTCATCATTAGTTAATCCTTCTTCAGACAAAGTTTAAAACCCCTCTAGATGTATTCAGCTATCGATTCGCTCAACAATGTAGAAACAGAATTCACTGAGGAAATAGCTCGGGAATAATCCATCCGCCTCGGACCAAGCACGCCAATAATACCACTTGCTTTACCAGAAACTCCATATTGACCAACTACCAAACTAAAATCCTGTAGTGCCTCCTCCCTATTCTCTTCACCAATGATTACCGCTGCCTTTTCCATGCTAACTCGCTGTCCGAGCACGCTTGCCAGCCAACTCTCCGTCTCTAACAGCTCTAATATAGTGATTATCCTGGGACTTTGGTAGAATTCAGGCTGGTTTAGTAGCAGACGCAATCCTTCAATGTACGGCCTCCCATATTCCTGCCTATTTTCTACTTCCATTATATCCACTACCGCCCGAGCCACTATCTTTTCCTCAGGGGAAAGCTTTGGTTCACTAGCTAAAATTTCACCGCCCGTCGTCCCCACATAAATAGCATTAAACTTGTTAGACAAGGTGGTCAACTCACCCTGAGAAATTACTTCATCAAAAGATAAAATTCGCTGTTTGATTCCCACTCCATGTAAAACTAAGATGAGCAAGGCTACGAAATCCTGCAAGCTCACTAAGTCAAGATGCTTAAACCGACTTTCCGGTGCCCTTGGCGATGTTATTATTGCCAGATTATGAACAAATCTGGCCAGAAAGAACACCGCTAACCTTAGTTGTTGCTCAATCCTGTCTTTTGCTTCCCGAAATAGTTGATAGAAAAAGCTTTGCTCATTCTCGTCAAGGTCAAGTGCATTTCCGAGCAGTTCTACATAGTAACGATAAGCTTTGTCAGTAGGAACGCTGCCTGCAGAATGGTGAGGATGGGTAATATATCCTTCGCTCTCTAAATAGACCACATCATTGCGAATGGTGGCTGAACTTACCTCCAGAGTGTAATCCTCAGCGATGCTCCCCGAGGCAACAGGCGCTGCCCTGGAAATATACTCACCAACTATTATCTTCAAAATAGTTTCTCTTCTTCCTTCCATTGCCGCCATTTAGCACTTCCCTTATGAGATTGCTAATTTATTTGAATGTATCACTTCTAGCTTCAACTGTCAACCAGGTTCGGCTTAAATTGACTGGCGCAAAGGGAAGGTAGTATGATAACACCAGGCATGGATGTCAAAACAATTTCTCACATCGCCCTACATGATGCTGAGGTAGCTCAGATTCTGGAGCAAGAGAAAAAGCTGCAAGCAAGCACCATAAATCTCATTGCCTCTGAAAATTACGCTGACCCCGCTGTATTCGAAGCTCAGGGTTGCTTGATGACTGACAAATACGCTGAAGGCTATCCGAAATTCCGCTATTACGGTGGCTGTACCTATATAGACGCCATTGAGACCTTGGCCGTTGAAAGAGTGAAAAAACTATTTAATGCTGAACATGCCAACGTGCAGCCTCACAGCGGTACACAGGCTAACATGGCAGTCTACTCAGCTTTACTTCAGCTAGGTGACACCGTGATGGGTATGAGCCTTGACCAGGGTGGACATCTCTCCCATGGCGCAGAAGTCAATTTTTCAGGAAAGTTGTATCACCCTGTCTCTTATGGTGTGAACCGCAAAACTGAGATGCTTGATTACGATGAGATAGAAAGACTCGCCATGGAACACAAGCCTAAATTGATCATCGCTGGAGCCAGTGCTTACCCCAGGACAATTGACTTCGAACGCTTCCGCTATATCGCTGACGAGGTAGGAGCTAAGCTACTGGTTGACATGGCACACATAGCCGGTCTAATTGCTGCTGGACTTCACCCTAACCCAGTGCCCCATGCACAAGTGGTTACCTCAACGACACAAAAGACCCTACGTGGGCCTCGAGGTGGCTTTATCTTATGTAAACAGGGACTGGCTCAGGCTATTGATGCCGCTGTCTTCCCTGGGACTCAGGGGGGGCCCTTGATGCACGTCATTGCCGCAAAGGCAGTTTGCTTTTCCCAAGCCATGCAGCCCAACTTCGTCAGTTACCAACAATCAGTTCTAACAAACGCCAAAATCCTCGCTTCCGAGCTTCAAAAATATGGTTTCCGCATCATTTCCGGAGACACCGATACCCACCTTGCCCTCGTTGACCTCACCTCCAAAGGAATAACAGGAAAGGATGCCGAAAGCGTACTGGAATCGGCTAATATCCTGGTAAATCGAAATACCATTCCCTTTGACCCCAAGCCACCTCGAATTACCAGTGGCATTAGAGTAGGCTCACCGGCAGTAACCACCAGAGGCTTTAGCACTGAAGAGATGAAACGTGTCGCCTTCTGGATCTCAGATGTACTTTCCCATCCCGACGATGAATACACTATAAACAAAACCCGCCAAGAAGTTGTGGAAATGTGCCAACATTTCCCCACTCCGGCGATGCAGCAATAAGGCAACGATGGACGAATTGAAGGTATTTAGCGGCAGTGCCCATCCCTCTTTAGCACAATCAATTTGCGATTATCTCCAAATCCCTTTAGGCAAGGTCGATACTTTTGAATTTTCTAATGAGAATATCTTTGTTCAAATCCTGGAAAATGTCCGTGAGCGGGATGTGTTTATTGTCCAGCCTATTTGCTCACCGGTTAATAAGAGCCTGGTCGAGTTATTAATCATGCTCGATGCTTTCCGAAGAGCTTCAGCAGGGCGAATCACCGCTGTCGTGCCCTACTATGGCTATGGACGCACCGATAAGAAAGACCAGCCAAGAGTGCCCATCACTGCCCGTTTAATCGCCGACCTCATTGCCACCGCAGGAGCCAACAGGTTGCTCACCGTCGATTTACATACCCCTCAAATTCAGGGCTTCTTTACCATACCTGTAGATGAGCTAACTGCCCTGTCAATCCTTGGCAAATACTTTCAAGGGAAAAACCTGGATAACGTCACCGTAGTAGCCACTGACATTGGCATCTCTAAGCGAGCTCGAGATTTCGCTGCCAAGCTTAACGCACCTCTGGCCATTATGGAAAAAAGACGTGTGGGAAATATCGATGTCACTGAAACCCTCAACATCATCGGTGATGTCCAGGGAAGGCGTGCCCTGACTGTCGATGATGAAATTGATACCGCCGGCTCTTTAATCGATACCGTAAACACACTTTTAGAGCACGGTGCTACCGAGGTTCATGCTTGCTGCACTCACCCCGTTTTCTCAGGTCCAGCTATTCAGCGAATAGCATCCAGCCCCGTGAAAGAGGTGGTCGTCACCAATACCATACCAGTCACCGGGAATAGAAAACTCGACAAGATTACCGTCCTACCTATAGCTCCACTCCTTGGCGAGGCTATCCAGCGTATCCACACCGGCTCATCTGTGGGAGCTATGTTTGAGTAAGAGTCTGCTGAAGCCAAAGAGGGAATCTAAACACACAATGCTAAGCACTATGAAAGTCCAGAGGATGAGGATTTTGAATTTAGAGCATTGCGATTTTGGATTTGTTTAGAGTTTAGAAATTAGAATTTAGGATTTACAGAGAATGTTGGGCTGGTTTACTAAATTAATCGATTCTAACGAAAAACAGCTAAAGCGACTTCAACCTCTGGTATCCGATACAAACTCGCTTGAGCCCGATTTTGAAAAACTCACCGACGGCGAGCTTCGCGGTAAAACAGATGAGTTCAGGACCAGACTAGAGGATGGCGAGGACCTGGATAACCTCTTACCTGAAGCTTACGCCACAGTGAGAGAGGCTGCCAAACGAATAATAAAGCAAAGACATTTCGATGTTCAATTAATGGGCGGCGTTGTCCTCCACCAGGGCAAAATAGCTGAAATGGCAACTGGAGAGGGAAAAACGCTGGTGGCTACACTGCCGCTTTACCTCAATGCCCTTACCGGGGAAGGATGTCATTTAGTCACCGTTAATGATTATTTAGCCAAGCGGGATTGCTACTGGATGGGTCCTATCTACCATGCCCTCGGAGTAAGCGTGGCATCCATCAATGCCATGCAATCTCCAGACCAACCTTCACCTTCTTTTCTTTATGACCCCGATTTTGACTCCGGGGACCCGAAATGGAGGCAGCTTCGCCCTATCACCCGCCGTGAGGCTTATGCAGCAGATATAACCTATGGCACAAATAATGAGTTTGGCTTTGATTACCTCAGAGACAACATGGTCTTGGACTTATCCCAGTGCGTCCAGCGAGAGCTTAACTATGCCATCGTAGATGAAGTTGACAGCATCCTCATCGACGAAGCCCGCACACCATTGATTATAAGCGGAGCTGCTGAAGAAGCCACCCAGAAATACTACACCTTCGCTCAGCTTGTTTCTCGCCTCAGGAAAGATGACGATTACACCGTTGACGAAAAGACACGAGCATGCTCGCTCACCGAAACTGGCATCACCAAAATGGAGGGAATGCTCAGAAATGCTGGATTACTTAAAGCTCCCAGCCTTTACGACCCTTCCAACTACTCCCTCACCCGATATCTGGATAATGCCCTTAAGTCTCATGCTTTGTTCAGAAAGGACAAAGATTACATGGTCAAGGATGGACAGGTCATCATCGTCGACGAGTTCACCGGAAGATTGATGTTTGGGCGAAGATATTCTGAAGGCTTACACCAGGCTATCGAAGCCAAGGAAGGTGTAAAGATACAGCGTGAAAGCATCACTTTAGCCACCATTACCTTCCAGAACTACTTCCGCCTGTACCAGAAATTGGCGGGGATGACTGGCACCGCCGCTACTGAAGCCGAGGAATTTCATAAGATTTATAAATTGGAGGTGGTGATTATACCCACCAACAAACCCATGGTCCGCACTGAGCATCCTGACCAGATTTACAAAGATGAGAAGGCCAAGTTTGAAGCTGTTGCCAGAGAAATTGAGCATTGGCATAAACAGAAAAGACCGATGCTCATTGGCACAACCTCCATCGAGAAATCGGAGACGTTAAGCAACTTATTAACCAGGAAAGGCGTACCTCACCAGGTGTTAAATGCCAAGCATCATGAAAAGGAGGCAGCCATTGTTGCTCAGGCTGGTTGTTTAGAAGCAGTAACTGTAGCTACAAATATGGCGGGACGCGGTGTGGACATCATCCTTGGCGGTAATCCTGAAGCACATAGTGAGCAAGAGTGGCTTGAGGAACACAACAAAGTGATTGAGCTTGGTGGCCTCCATATTGTCGGCACTGAGCATCACGAAGCAAGGCGAATTGATAACCAGCTCCGCGGCAGAGCAGGGAGGCAGGGAGACCCAGGCAGTTCCCGCTTCTTCGCCTCTTTAGAAGATGAAGTTGTCCGCCGCTTCGGCGGCGACCGCATCGGAGGACTTATGCAATGGGCTGGTCTGGGAGAGGATAAGCCTCTCGAGCATCCTATGCTCACTAAAGCAATAACCAATGCTCAGGTGCAGAGCGAGGGATATAACTTCGATATTCGCAAACACCTCGTTGAGTATGACGACGTGGTCAACCAGCATCGTGAGGTGATTTATAGCGAACGGAAGAAAATACTGAGCGGTGCCGACCTTAAAGCAAATATAATGTCTATGATTACAGATGAAATTCAAACCCTGGTGGATGTTCATATCAACCACAATTTAACTGAGCCAGATTTATCAGGATTGCGTGAAGATATTTCCACCATCTTTCCTTCGCCACCTGATATTGCCAGCCTTTCTTCTGTCCTTGCGAGTCGAAGCCCTGAGCGAAGCGAACGGGCAGCGAAGCAATCTCAGCCGGACGGCAAAGAGATCACCGAAAAGCTAACTAATTACGCCGTTGACCTTTACGAGCAGAAGGAACAGGAAATAGGCTCCGAAAATATGCGGCTCATCGAGCGTATGGTAATGCTTCGTGTTATTGACCGCTTATGGATGGAGCATCTTACGACTATGGAGGATATGCGGCAAGGGATAGGCTTGCGATCTGTGGGACAGCAAGACCCGCTGGTAGTTTATAAGAGGGAAGGAGGCATTCTTTTCGACGGGCTCCTAGCCAGCATAAAGCATGATGTCGTCCGCAGTATCTATCGCGTCAGCCTGGTTAAGAAAGAGCCACCACGCAAAAAGCAGGCGGTAATCGCCGGTAAGAAAGTGGGACGCAACGATCCCTGCCCCTGCGGCTCAGGCAAGAAATACAAATACTGCTGCGGAAGGAATTTATGAAATGAAGAACCAAAAGCCTGCCCGAAACTCAAATTTTATCCAGCGCGCCGAAGCATTACAGAAGAAAATCAAAGCTAGAACAGGAACAGACTTTGATATTTCTGCCCTGATTGAAGAATCACGCCGAAGGCCTAAGAAGTAATAAACCATTATAAGGATGCTAAAATGATGGAAGCTCGTCTGGAGTCCTGCGGCTTTAGCCCCATATAGCCCTAGAATGCAAAATTGGCGAATTTGCTGCTACTTCTTGCCGATTATGATATGTTATTCTTGACCTAAATGATATATAAGGGAGCTTTGCAATGAGGACACTTATAGATATACAAGAGCATCTGATAAGAGATTTACTAAAGGAGACCAATGCCAAAACAAAAAAGGAAGCCATTATAACGGCTATTGAAACTTATCTCAATTTGAAAAGGAGGGAGAAACTCGCTTCTCTCATCGGCAACTATGACTATGGGTCTACTATAGAGGAGCTGGAGAGGCTGAGGGCTGATGACTAGGGTGATAGTGGATACTTCCGCTTGGGTAGAATCCTTTCATCGTGACCAACATTTTGATTTAATAGCTCAAAAAACTGACTTAGAAATATTAAAATATTGATTGCTGTGGAAGAGGGTAAAATCCCTGAATTCCCTCTTCTTTGATGGGAGAAGACTAAGGTGATGGTGTAATGCCTATTTACGAATATAAGGCTATGTATAGGACAAGTGAGGCTGCTTGCTATCTCGGGGTAAGTCGGTCTACTATCTACGGTATGGAAAAGCGCGGCTTGCTTTCTCCGGTGAAAACTTCAGCGGGGCAAAGACGATTCAGCCAGAAAGACCTTGATAAATGTTTAAGGAAAAGCCAACGTCTTGAGGTTCCTTCAGCAACGGAAAACCCCGTTCTTTATGAGACTATATCTAGGGCTGAACCTTATTTCCAGAAAGATTCAATATCAATTTACAATGCTGATTTTCTAAAGATAGGCTGTATTGAAGAAGAGACGATTGATTTAGTTGTTACTTCTCCTCCGTATAATGTAGGCATCAATTATAGTTCCCATGATGACAAGATGTCCTACGAGGATTATTTATGTTTCGTAAGAGAATGGCTTACTAGATGCTATGGATTAACGAAAGAAGATGGAAGACTTTGTCTAAATATTCCTCTGGATAAGAACAAAGGCGGGCAACAAAGCGTATGTGCGGACATTACAACAATTGCCAAAGAAGTCGGGTGGAGGTATCACGCGACAATTGTTTGGAATGAGCAAAATATTTCCAGACGGACTGCCTGGGGTTCGTGGCTTTCTGCTTCAGCTCCCTATGTTATTGCTCCAGTTGAAGTCATCGTTGTTCTTTATAAAAATCGGTGGAAGAAGCTCAGAAGCGGCGGAAAGTCTGATATTACTAAAGTGGAGTTTGTGAAATGGACAAATGGCGTATGGAGTTTTAGTGGTGAAAGTAAGAAAAGAGTTGGGCATCCTACACCCTTCCCATTAGAATTGCCAATAAGGTGCATAAAACTATTCAGTTTTATAGGAGATACCATCCTTGATCCCTTCCTTGGAAGTGGAACCACACTAATTGCTTGTGTGCAAACAGGCCGAAGAGGAATTGGTGTTGAAATTGACCGTGGCTATTGTGAAATTGCCAAACAAAGGATAATAGACGAAGGGAAAATATATCAAGCTAGATTGGAAGATCTTTAGTTAACATGCCTAAGAAAAGTATTAGCGAATTGGTCTTAGCATACTTCAAAAAACACCCAAATGAAAATTTAAGGCATGGGCCAGTGGTTGATTGGGTTGAAAAACAATATATTAAAGCAGGCGGAACAAAGCCTCGAGATCCATGGAGAGCAATACGCAAACTGCATCAAGAAGGAAAGTTGGTAAAGATCAGTAAGGGAGTGTATAGATACGACCCAAGTTGCGTTCAAGAAGTGGAGCTGTTTGAATTTCCCCCCGAACTAAAAGAGGAGATATTTAAAAGAGATAATTATAAGTGCGTAGTTTGTGGAAGGGGAAAAGAAGATGGAGTTGAGATATGCGCAGACCACAAGACACCCAAAGACAAAGGTGGGAGCAATACAATAGACAATGGTCAAACTTTGTGTGCTGAGCATAACTTGATGAAGAAAAATTATTCTCAAACCGAAGCAGGGAAGAGATACTTCATCAAGCTTTATGAAACTGCTGTAGCTATCGGAGATGAGAGAATGATGAGATTTTGCCGAGAAGTATTTGATGCTTACGATAAGGAAGGCATAAATGGACATATACCTAGACCAAATGGAGAGTGATATTTAATAAGCCTAATGAGCCAAAAGATGCTTGATAGAAACGTAGTCGGAGAATTCTTCGATTGCCAATTTGAGGAGCTGGAGCTAGAAACACATTAACAGAAATTGATTCCGGATAGGAGGTTTGACGCTGTACTGGATAAAGCTATCGTCGAAACTTACAACTTTGACATTTCCGATGATGCTATTCATGAGCTTGCTCCGTCTATCCTTTTGAGCGAACAGAGGTCAGAGTTCACGCTTAACCAAGCTAAATATTCCTATCGCGTTAAAGGGGGGAAGGATGGACACCTATACTATAAAAAGAGTGCTAACGACAGTTGGATCCTGATTGCAAACTGGTGCCTTTATGGTCTTTATATTGTAATCCGTTATAGGAAACCATTATGGCTAAGGCCAATGTATCGGAGCTTGTTTAGCAAAATGAATTTTGTTTCTATCACCTTCAGCGACTATAGTATTGGAGCGATGGGCACAGATGGACAAATTTTGAGAGGTAGAAGGTTCCGCTTCAGCCCGCCTTTTGCTTTTGGAGAAGTTATGATGGAGAGGTTTGGTTATTCCCCACAGAAGGTGGAAATGCTTCGATCAAAATTAAATTTGTGATTTAGTTATTGAAGTAAAACCTTTCAAAAATTTTGCCAGTATGTGGAAGATGATTACTATGAATGGCTGAAGGATAATTTCAAGTCCTTCTTCGACCATGGAAATCCTGATTAGGAATGGATAAGGGAAAAGACTAAGAACCAGTGAGAAACACCGCTATTGCCAAAGTATTCAGCGATATAGCTGACCTCTTGGAGCTTAAAGGTGAGAACCAGTTCAAGATCCGTGCTTACCAGAAGGTAGTTCGAGCTATTGAACACTATCCCAAGGAAATAAGAATTATGATTGATGAAGAGGAGGACTTGAAGAATATCCCCGGGGTAGGAGACGCAATAGCCAAAAAGACAACCGAACTGGTGAAGACGGGGAAGCTGGAATACTATGAGAAACTTAAAGCCGAGTTCCCCGAAGGGATAACCAACCTCCTCGATATACCAGGGATTGGACCAAAGACAGCTAACAAACTTTGCTCTGAACTGGGGATAACTTCAGCAGATAGCCTGGAGCAAGCGATAAAGGATGGCAGCGTGGCCACGCTTTTTCGTCTTGGCGAAAAGACCGCCAATAATATCTTGCAGCAAATCGAGGCTTCCCGCCGCAAGGACCAACGCATCTCTATCGGGGAAGCTTTGCCTATCGTCGAAGAAATACTCAGTGCTCTCAACTCTGTCCCCGGGGTAAGAAATCTAACTTACGCTGGAAGTCTGCGCCGCTTCCGAGAAACATTGGGCGACATTGACCTTATGGGCACTGTGGACAACCCCCAGAAAGTTATGGATACCTTCGTCTCATTACCTATTGTGGGGCAGGTTTTAGTCCAGGGGCCAACTAAATCAAGCGCCATTGTCTCCGGTGGTTTGCAGGTTGACCTGAGACTGGTGGAACACGAGGCTTTTGGGTCACTGCTTCAATATTTCACCGGAAGCAAACAACACAACATCTCTCTAAGGGAAAGAGGTCGAAGGCAAGGATTGAAATTGAGCGAATATGGCATCACCGATATCGCCACAGACAAGCTGGAGAAATTCGCTGATGAAGAGAATTTTTATCGCCGACTGGGGCTGCAGTATATTCCTCCTGAGCTCAGAGAAGATCAAGGCGAGGTGGAAAAGGCTGAACGGGGAGCCATCCCAAAGCTTGTAGAGCTATCCGATATAAAGGGAGACCTCCACATGCATACTCATTGGAGCGATGGCCATAATACTATTGAAGAAATGGCTCTAGCGGCTAAGAAATTAGGGTATCAGTATATCGCCATCACCGACCATTCTGGTGGGCGCGCCATCGCCCACGGGCTTGATGTTGAACGGCTAAGGAAACAGATTGAGGAAATCAAAAAGGTCAATGAATACATAGATGGCATTCAAGTGTTCAGTGGCATCGAGGTTGATATCCGAGCAGATGGGACTCTGGATTTGCCCCACGAAATCCTGGCAAAGTTGGATATAGTTATCGCTGCGGTGCATTCAGCGATGCACCAAAATGAGGGAAAAATGACCCAGAGAGTATTAAGCGCTGTAGAAAATCCCGATGTGGACATTATTGCCCATCCTACCTGCCGTCTTCTGGGCGAGCGTGAACCTACAGCCATTGATTTGGAGACTGTTTCCCGTGTTGCCGCCAAAAACAACAAAATTCTGGAGATAAATGCCATGCCCAACAGACTTGATTTGAACGATGTCCATGCCTCCAGGGCTAGAGAACTAGGAGTAAAACTTGCCATCGAGACCGATGCCCATGATGTTTCCCATCTTGACTTTATGCGCTTTGGAATCGGCATGGCGCGGCGAGCCTGGTGTGAGCCACAACATATATTAAATACTCTGCCCCTGGCAGACGTGCTCACTGCCCTCAACATAGAAAAATAATCCTTAGATTTTTGATGAGCCGAAACTCAATCAGGAAAGGATAACACCATGCTAACGACAACCCGCTATGAAGAAGTAACCCAGATCAAGATGAGCCACTTTTCTGAGAGTCATCCTCCTTTATGCGCCTGTGCCTATCTGGTAGATGGTCTGTTAATAGACAGCGGTCCTGATTGCACCGGTAAGGAGCTAGCCAATTTCTTGAAAGACAAAGGGGTAAAGGTCCTGGTTAATACTCACTATCATCATGACCATATCGGGGGTAATGCCATCCTTCAACAAAATTATGGCCTGGAGATACTTGCTCACCCAGCGGCGATAGACAAAATCGAGCAGCCGCCCCAACCATATCCTTATCAGGAAGCAATATGGGGACATGCATTGCCCAGTCAGGTAAAGAAAATCGGTGATGTGGTTAAAACAGCCCACTTCCAATTCGAGGTAATCCACACACCGGGGCATAGCGATGACCATATTTGCCTCTTTGAGAGGAATAAAGGATGGCTTTTCTCGGGAGACTTGGTCACTGTCACTCACCCCAGGTTAGCCAGACATGAGGAAAATCAGTGGAAAACCATAATTTCACTTAAAAAAATCAAAGAACTAATGCCCCGGGTATTACTTACCGCACCGGAATATATAATCACTGAACCATCAACCATGCTGGAGAAAACTATCCAGTACCTCGAGGAAACAGGGCAGCGCATTAGAACTCTGTCTAGCAAAGGCCTATCTCCCGCTGAGATAGCAGAGCAACTCTTTGGTGAAGACATTGCAGCCCAAATTACCGAAGGACAGTTTTCCTCGGAAAATTTTGTGAATTCCTATCTTAAAACGGATTAAAAGGCTATAATTATTCTATGGCGACGGTAAATTCCTCGATAGCGAAGCAACAAATATCTGAACTTGCCACAAGCGATGTCGCGGCAATCAAACATTTAAAACAGGCTATCGCCCAGGGTAAACACTGGTATCTAGCGTTACTCGAAGCCGTCAAGGTATGGGACAGCACTGAAGAGGACTATGACGACAGGCATTACCAATACCTCATCGCTAATGAAGCTTTTGATTGGTTACTCCTTGCTCAAAGACTATGTGAGGAGGTTAGCGAGCTCATTCCACATAAAGAGCGAATTAATCTTCTCTTCTTCGATCAGCAACCGATAGAACTAACCAAAGACGAGTTTAAGGAGCTGATCGGTAATGCCAAATATCGAGCTTATCTCAACTACCTATATGGAATCTTCATGGAAAGACTTCTCATTTTGACCATCGCTGAAGAGATTCGTAAGAGAAAGCGAGCCGCTGGTTTAATCAACGAAGGAAACACAATTAATGAAGCACATCAATATCTTTATGGCGAGAGTGAACAGGAATTGGCACAGCAGTTTAAAAAGGAGAAGCGTTATCTCAGACGCAGATCTATGAACCTAAATGAGCTCAACGAGTTCACCTACTGGTTATTCAAGAGAAGATTAATCCGCAACGATAAGTCCCGCGTTGCCAGCGATACCCAAAAGGCGTTGCTATCGTTGTGTCACTATTTAGAACAAAAACGGGAAATTCCTCAAGAGCGCAGCTGAGAAATTTCCGTCTTTACCCGCTCAAGCTTATCTCTGAGCTCGGTAAGTCTTTGCCTTTCCTTTTCAACGACATGCTGTGGCGCTTTCGCCAAAAAATCATTATCCCGTAGTCTGGCATCGAGCTGAGCTATCCTTGCCTCAGTCACCTCACTTTCCCTGGTCAACCGTTGCTCCTCAACAGATAAGTCAACCAGACTTGCCCATGGCAAAATTACCTCGGATTCCTTGAGCACCAGCACGACTGCACGCCCTACATCACCCTGCCTTTCCTTTCGAGGAGCAATAGCTAACGGATTAACTCGTGCTAGCGTCTTGATTGCTTCAGCCTGGGAAGAAATTTGGGGCAAGAGTTTATCAGCATAAACCCACGCTTCAATTTGCTTGGCTGCCTCCACTTTATACCGGGCACGAACATTACGGATGGAACGGATAATCTCTATCACCGAATTCATCGCTCGTTCCGCTTCAGGGTCTATTGCACCATCGTCAGCAATAGGGTAGGAAGCTATCATAACAGAATCAGGCATGTGGATTTCCTCAGGAAAATGCTGCTTCACATTTTGCCATAGCTCCTCAGTAACAAAAGGCATGAAAGGATGTAAAAGACGTAATGAGTTTTCCAATACAATCACCAGGAATGGCAAAGGTGATGCTACAGGTTCTACAGGACGGAGACGCAACTTGGCAATCTCGACATACCAATCACAGAACTCGCCCCACATAAAATCATATATTTGCCAGCAGGCTTCCCCAAATTCGAACCTCTCCATAAGCCTGTTGACTTCACCTATTACACGGTTAAGACGGCTGACAATCCAGCGGTCTTCCAATAACTGCGGCTCAACCTTTATTTCTATAGTTTGTCCTTCTAGTGTCGTTGCATCCACACTTTGGAAAATGAACCTGGCAGCGTTCCACAGCTTGTTGATGAAATTGCGGCTGGATTCCACCTTTCCCCTGCCGAGACTTATATCGTTGCCCGGCGTGCTATTGCTGGCAAGGGCAAAGCGCAGAGCATCAACACCATATTCATTGATAGCTTCGGTGGGATTAATAACATTCCCGCGTAACTTGCTCATCTTTTCGCCATGTTCGTCCCGAATCAAGCCGTGAAGATAGACGGTGCGGAATGGTATTTCACCAGTATCCTCCAGCCCCATCATAATCATCCTCGCCACCCAGAAGAATAGTATGTCATAACCTGTCTCCATCACCGCGCCAGGATAAAAGTAGCGCAGATCCTCGGTATCCTCTGGCCAGCCAAGCGTGGAATGCGTCCATAGCGCTGAGCTAAACCAGGTATCAAGAACATCGTTATCCTGAACAATCTGGCTTGAACCACAGTGTGAGCAGTGAGAAGCAATATCCACGGAGACAGTGAACTCGCCACAATCCTGGCAATACCACACAGGAATGCGATGCCCCCACCAGAGTTGCCGGCTAATACACCAATCCCTGATGTTTTCCATCCACTCAAAATATATCTTGGTGAACCGCTCCGGTATTATAGTTATGTCACCTTGCCTGACCGTCCTTATAGCCTTTTCTGCTAAAGGCTTGGTGTGAATAAACCATTGCAGGCTAACCCTGGGCTCAACCATTGTCTGGCAGCGAATACAATGTCCCACTGAATGCAAATAAGGCTCTATTTTCTCCAACAGGCCTTTTCCTTTCAAATCATCCACCACCATATCCCGACAGGCAAATCTTTCCAGACCAGCGTAAGGACCAGCATTCTCATTCAGGGTGGCATCGGGGTTCATAATATCCACCAGCGGCAGATTATGTCTCTGCCCCACTTCGAAGTCTGTGGGGTCATGCGCCGGGGTTATCTTCAACGCTCCGGTGCCAAAAGATACATCCACGGCATCATCGGCAATAACGGGAATCTGCTTATCTATGATAGGGAGCACCACTTTCTTACCTATCAAGTCTTTGTATCGCACATCTTCAGGATTCACCGCTACCGCAGTATCACCAAAGAAAGTTTCAGGACGAGTGGTAGCTACAGTGATAAAACCACTTTCGGCTGCCAGAGGATAGCGAATGTAATAAAGATGCCCGTTAATCTCCTTGTGTTCCACTTCAAGGTCAGAAAGAGCAGTCTGACAACGGGGACACCAGTTTATAATGCGCTCGCCTCGGTAAATCAGCCCTTTGTTATACAAGTTGACAAAGGCGGTGCGGACTGCCTTGCTCGGCCCCTCATCCAGGGTGAATCGCTCACGCGTCCAATCACATGAAGCCCCCAGCATCTGATGCTGGAGGTTGATACTCGCCCTGCTGTTGTTTACCCATTCCCAGGCCACTTGATGAAATTTCTCCCTTCCTATATCCCTTCTGGTCAACGATTGCTCTGCCAATTGGTGCTCCACCACTACCTGTGTGGCAATGCCAGCATGGTCAGTTCCAGGTAACCATAATGTGGGCTCCCCTTTCATGCGTTGCCACCTGACCATCACATCCTCCAGGGTAGTAGTAAGAGCATGCCCCAGATGGAGCTCGCCGGTAACATTTGGCGGTGGCATGATAATAACGAAAGGCTTCTTCTTGGGGTCTATCTCAGGGGTAAAGTAGCCCTGCTTGAGCCAGAAGTTGTACCACTTTCTCTCTATGTTACCTGGCTCATAGGCTTTAGGAATTTCAGGCATTTCTCCGCAAGGTCTTTATTAATCTTGGATGACTAAGCGTAGCGCGTTATCGTTCCTTATTCCCTTCAGTCAAGAGCTTCGCCACTTTATCCAGAACTTTATCAGCCACCTGTCTTTTGGGAAGAAGCGGCAGGCTTTCAACTTTGCCATCCTTACCAATTATGGTTACTCGATTGCTATCAGTGCCGAACCCACTATTCTTAGCAGTAACGTCATTAGCTACAATAAGGTCAAGGCTTTTCTGTCGCAATTTTTGTGTGGCGTTCTCCACCAGATTTTCACTTTCAGCGGCAAAACCCACTCTGACGAAATTCCCTTTAATCTCACTCAAAATATCCGGGGTTCGTTCCAGCTCCAGGGTTAACCCAGCGTCTTTTTTCTTAATCTTTTCTTTAGCTGTGCTCTTAGGACGGTAATCTGCCACCGCTGCTGCCATAATCAGGGCATCGGCTCTGGAAACTGCTTGCTTAACCGCCTGAAGCATTTCCTCGGCAGTGCAAACATCAATCACTTTAACACCAGCAGGCCTGGTGAGCAAGGTGGGACCGGTAATCAATGTTACCTTAGCCCCTCGATCACGCGCAGCATCAGCAAGGGCATAACCCATCTTTCCTGAAGAGCGGTTAGTGATAATACGAACCGGGTCAATAAATTCTTGTGTGCCACCAGCAGTAACCACGATATGCCTATCGGCAAAGCTCCCCCCCCTACCCAGTACTTGAGAAATAACACCTATTATCTCCCCGGTATCGGCAAACCGTCCCAGACCCTCCACTCCCGAAACCAGCTTGCCGAATTTCGGCCCTACAAAGACAAAGCCACGCTTCTTCAGCTTGGACACATTCTCCTGAGTAACAGGATTTTCATACATGTTCGCATCCATGGCTGGCGCTATTACTACAGGTGCATTGGTTGCTAGCACCGTGCAACACAGCACATCATCAGCAATGCCAGTAGCTAACTTGGCAATGACATTGGCCGTGGCTGGAGCGATAGCAACTACATCAGCAGCTCTAGCCAGAGCAATATGGGTAACATTAAGTTCCGAAGAGGCATCAAACATGTCAGTTGCCACAGTCCTTCCGGTAATAGCACGAAAACTGAGCGGAGATACAAACTTGCTAGCCTCTTCAGTCATAACCACGTCCACCTTCACCCCTACCCTGTTGAGCTGGCTAGCAATATCAACTGCCTTATAAGCAGCGATGCTCCCTGTTACCCCGAGGACTACCGTCTTCCCTTCAAGCATGATGCTCCTAAAAAGTTCACAAAGTTCACAAGCCAACTACTTAATAAGTTTATCACATCCAGAGCATCGGGGATAAGCCAAAAGACAATAACTCTTTATCATGTCGCTTTAGATAGGTTTATTGGCTATCCCCTAACTCCAGAGGGTATCAATGGCTATCTGAACAGCTTAACCTGTGGTAACGCTAAACACAACTACTTCCGCTGTATCAAGACATTATGTAGATGGCTATATCAGAATGACTACATACAAAGCAATCCAATTGAAAAGGTATCCCCGCCAAAGAGACAGAAGAAGCTACTTCCAGCAATCAACAAAGAGCAACTCCAAACTTTGCTTGGTCATTGTCATAGTGAAAAAGACAGAGCATTAATCTCATTGATGTGGTATTCAGGTATGAGGGTAAGTGAAGTCGCCAATGTTAAAGCTAAAGATTTTGATTGGGATAAAGGGATAGTGGTTGTTCTTGGCAAAGGTAATAAGTATCGCAAAGCTTTATCTGGTAATGGTGAAGTTAGACAATGGTTTAGTGAGTATGACAGCTTTGAGATTAGCACTCATGGGATTGCTACGATGCTTCAAAAATTAGGTAAAGAGACAGGCATTCACTGCAATCCCCATTCATTCCGTAGAGGTTTTTGCATTCACCAGGTTAAATCGGGACTATCCACTAGAGTAGTGCAAGCTTTAGGTGGTTGGGAACAACTCACTATGGTTGAACACTATTCTAAGTCCCTCACGTTTGATGATGCCTTGAGCATTTATCACAAGGTCAATGGAGGTTGAGCATATTATGAGACTTGGTGGATGGGAAAGCCTAGACATGGTGGTGAGTTACACTAGGTCAGTGAAGTTTGAGGATAGTCTGAAGCTTTATTTGCAGGAACAATACATATTACAGTAGTATTCACCTAGGAGTGCATGCGATGAGTAGATACCTTGACGAAAGCGACCTTGCAAGAATGGGCTATGTCTGCACGGAATGTGGCAAGGTCAGAAATATCCTCAAGTCTTGCCCAAAGGGTTGCACCAAGATTTGTCAGGATTGCTTGAGGGAGAAAGGCTATAGCTTTGTTTTCTGTAAGAAGTGTGGTGATATGACACTTCAGAGTTGGAAAGGCACAAATTAGGGCTGCTTGAATAAAGCTCTGCGCCTTGGGGTTGCCATTATGAAACCGTGATGGCACTTAACCTAAATTTTCCCGACAGACGAGGGACGAGAATAACTCCGGCCAACCTCAAATAGAAGACCTCATGCTAAGTTTGAGACTTTATCAGAGGCTTGAGACAGGCTGAATCATATCTGAAGGCTATTGAGATTATAGGGGCGGAGCCTTTTGCCTCTCTATTGAGGTTTCTTCTTTATCTTGGCTAAAAAATCTACAAGGTATATGAGCGTCATACATATTTGACCCTCCTGGCTATTTTACTTGTATTTCATCAAGTGCACATTCAGGCATGACTAACTTCTTACTAATTACAAATTCAGCAAGAATAACGGAAACGCACCCAAAACAAAGCTGAGCTATAGTAAATCCATCAGAACACTCTAGAGAACCATCAATAGTTGGAATATCAATTGAAAGCCATACACTAAACATCTTTTCCCCTCTAGGTATGCCCTTTCCGCATCTAAAGCAGATAAACTGAGGTATTTTTTCTGAGCTACCATTATCGCCCATATGATAATTACAAAAGTTGTTTATCTAACTTTTTTGAGGTATTTGGAAAATTGTTGCAAGGCAAACCTTTTGCCGAAGGCAGAGAATTATTAGTGACCTGAAATGTCACATTGTGGGCAATTTTTGACGAGGGATTTGGCAGTCTCACGAAATTACAAAAGCTGCTAATAGTTGCTCTTTGTGCAAGCTTCCTGTATCTCTTCTGACTTGTCTAAGCCGACCTCCTTCAAAGGTATCTTGAAGTATAGAGCAAAGACTTACTTAAAGGCTAGAATGGCTAAAAGACCTTGAATATCGCCCGTAGTAGCCAGATAATTATAAGAATAACTGCAATAACAAGTGCGAGATTGACCAGCCAGCGCAGAGCAAAACCACCGAGTAGACCCGCCAGAAACAAAACGAAGAGAATAATACCAATAATTAATAAGGCGAGCATATTAACCTCCTTTCAATTATCGGCACTACTCACTTAGCTGCCCAGCAAGGTGAGCCTGTTTGGTTATTATACAAGCCTCCCTGATAATAACGCTCTGTGTTATGCAAGGCACAAGCAAAACACTATTTATCGGTGGCTAACTCAGTACCACCAGAGTCATCTTTACCTGAGGTACCCTATAATAGCCATTATGCCAATGATGATGAGATAAATACCAACCAAATAATTAAGTATCTTGGGGAAAATCATAACGATAATACCGAAAATAAGGCTTAGTATTCCCATCCATAGGCCTAAAGCTGGCAACGTAATAACTGGCATTAGAATCTTACCTCCTTTCCAAAATGAAGAGTGTTAACCATACTATTTCTTGCCCAATATTGTTAAAATGCCCCAGACTATAAGGAAAATCCCGACTATCCATATCAGTAAATGAGGAAATACGAGTATAAGTAAACCGGCACACCCTCATATTTCGATTCTTAGTCTAGGGATTAATCATGATATGGCTCTCATTTTCTGCACCTTATTTTTGCGTAACCGCCTCCTACTTGCATCCGCCCTTTTTGCCTCCACTCTTGGCTCCTTGACCTTTTCGCGTGCTCCTCTGACCTTTTCCACCTACTCCGTGACCACGTCCATCACTCGGTCCGCTTCCAGTCGGTCCAGTCCCATCTTTCGCTGGCATGTTTCCTACCCTCCTTCCAGTTAATATTATTGTATTGATTCTGCTTAAACTCTAACGCTTTTACTTAAACCTCGTTATATTCAGATGTTAAAACTAATGTCTATCTTCTTACTCGCGGCACCAGCCAGACAATCACCAAGATGATTCCAATCACAAGTAAAATCCAGAGGAGCGGACCTGCTATGAAGTGGAGAAGTAGACCCAGCAGCCACAAAATCAACAGGATAACACCAATAATCACGAGCAACCTTAACATATTGACCTCCTTTTACTTATCGGCACTACTCACCTAGCTGCCCAGCAAGGTGAGCCTGTTTGGTTATTATACAAGCCTCCCTGATAATAACGCTCTGTGTTATGCAAGGCACAAGCAAAACGCTAATTATTGGTGGCTAACTCAGTACCACCAGAGTCATCTTTAACTGAGGTACGCTATGATAGCCATTATGCCAATGATGATAAGATAGATACCAACCAAATAATTTAGTATCTTGGGGAAAATCATAACGATAATACCGAAAATCAGGCTTATTATCCCCATCCATAGACCTAAAGCTGGAAACGTAATACCTAGCATTATAATCTTACCTCCTTTCTAAAATGAAGGGTGTTAACCCTACTTTTTCTTGCCCAACATTGTGAGTATGCCCCAGACTATGAGGAAAATACCGACTATCCATGCCAGTAAATGAGGAAATATGAGTATAAGTAAACCGGCAACAATCGCTATGACCCCTAAAACTATGTTGCTCAAACCAAACATGCCACCTCCTTTCTTTAGATTCACAAAATATTGTGAGGGATTTTATCACCCTAAAAAACACAAGTCAAATCTTTGTACTCGTTCCGAAATTAGCGATTGAAGGCTCATTTTAGCTACAAAATCCCCACTGTTTGTATTATAGTAACAAGCAAAATAAATCACCCAGGGGGTGAAAATGAGCAAAAGGCGTAGAGAAGGAATCTTACCTTTCAAGGTAGTGGCCGCAAATGAGCCTTTGATTGCCAGGGGCGGTTTGGTGCTGCCGTATGAGCTAGCCAGGGCGTTAAAGCTGCCGAAGGTGATAGATGCAGAGCTACCTCCACCTGGCAGTGGTAAAGGGTATAAACCTTCCCAGTTTGTTATTCCCTTGGTGCTGATGCTGCACGGTGGTGGGAAGAAACTGGAAGATTTAAGGGAACTGAAGGGCGAAGTAAGTTTAAGAGAGCTAGTCGAGATAAAGGAACTACCTGCCTCATGCACTATGGGTGATTGGCTAAGGCGCATGGGAGAGGATGGTAAAGGACTTTTGGGGCTTGCAGTAGCCATAGGGTTGCAAGCTGGCTATCTTCTGTGGAAGAGGTAGGATGAAAATCATAGAAGACCTCGGTTCCCCTATAGCAGTAGGACTACTAGCAATGTTCAACATATTGGATAAAGAAAAACCAAAGGCATACCCCTATTGAAGATGTGTGAATGTTCTTCTAGACGTGGGTGCATTATTCCGTAGCTTTACATAGCTTTGACACCGTGTATGCATAAATAGGGAATTGTTCACCGACACAGTGTATTGAAAACCCAAAGGCACACCCCCCTCTAATTATCAGGGGAAGGCGTCAGGAAATACGCAATCCGAAAATCGGTTTTAGGCCTTAAATTGGCATGTTTACGAGCATTTTAGGATGTTTTTCAGCTACAAAATAACGAGGAAAATGCTTTTTTTGAACGTAAAATAGCTAGGGAAAATCCATTTTCTTATATGTAAAGCAGCTAGAGAAAATGCCTTATAAGCAGCGATGCTCCCTGTTACTCCCAGGATTACCGTCTTCCCTTCAAGCATGATGCTCCCCGCGCCCTTCCACTTTGTTCATTTCATAGATAAGACGCAGCCCAATTAACGACAAATCAGGATTTATTATCTCTATCCGCGATGTTGCCTCAGCCAGAAGGTGGGCATATCCTCCAGTAGCTATAACCTTCACTTTACTCCCTAATTCCCGTTCTATACGATTAATCATACCCTCAACAAGCCCGATATATCCAAATATTATACCTGATTGCATCGCAGAAATCGTATTCTTGCCAATAACTTGCGTGGGGCGAACTAACTCCACACGGGGTAACATGGCAGTGCGGGAAAATAGCGCTTCGGTAGAAATGGTGACTCCCGGTGAAATGGCTCCGCCTAAATAGTCACCTTCTTTAGAAATAACATCAAAAGTAGTAGCAGTGCCAAAGTCAATAATAACCGCCGGGCCTCCATAAAGGTGATGAGCAGCAACAGCGTTCACCACCCGGTCAGGACCGAGTTCCCGGGGGTTATCCACGGAAAGGCGTATCCCCGTTTTAACCCCCGCTTCAACTATTAAAGGGAGAATATTCAGGTATTTCCGGCACATCCCCTGAAAAACGGGGGCCAACGGTGGAACAACGCTGCACGTCACTCCCCCGGTGATTCTCGAAATAGGCAACTTTTTCTGCTTGAGAAAGGCAACCAACAAAGCACCATATTCATCCGCCTCGCGCTGTATGCTTGTGGCTAATCGCCAGGTAGCCTTAAGCTTCTCACCATCAAATACACCTATGGCGATGCTGCTGTTTCCAATATCAATAGCCAGTAACATAACAGCTAACCTTCTCTCAATGCTTTGATTACCCTGGGCAAAACAGGTAGCAAATCAGTGGCAATTACCCCGGCATCACCCAGCTTCTCAGCGACAATCTCGCCCGCTCGAGAATGAAGATACACCCCACAGGCAGCAGCATGGAAAAGAGAAAGCCCTTGCGCCGCTAGTCCGGCTATTGCGCCAGCGAGGACATCCCCCGTCCCCGCTGAAGCTAAAGCAGGATTTGCAGCATTATTCACTTTGGCTTCCCCATCTGGAGCAGCCACAATCGTGTTAGCCCCTTTAAGCACAACGGTTTTCTTCCATTCTTTTGCTGAGCGTTGTGCTATTGATAACCTACTTCCCTGAACTTCTTTTGCCGAAATTCCCAACAATCTCGCCATCTCCCCAGGATGCGGCGTAAGGATAGCATCTCGCCTTAACTTTCGCCACCACTGAGGTATTTGAGCCAAGATATTAACAGCATCGGCATCCAGAATTAGATAGCTCACAGCTGAGAGCTGAGAGCTATCAGTTAGCAAAGACTTGACGAATTCTACCGTCTCAGGATGCTGTCCCAATCCACAGCCAAGAAGCAATACATCATAATTGCTGAACTCCGATTGTAGCGTAGAGATTGCCTGTGAACCGATCACACCCGTCTCAGCTTCAGGCAGTGGGATATAGGTTATCTCGGTCAATTTGGACGCCAGAATGGGGTGAAGGCTAATAGCGGTAGCCAAAGTCACCAGTCCAGCACCCACTCTGGCAGCACCCATACAGGCAAGATAAGCAGCGCCGATGTAGTTAACTGAGCCGGCAACGACCAATACCTTCCCAAAGCTACCTTTATGGGCATTCAAAGGGCGCTGTGGCAGAGTTTCCTTTACCCACTGCTCGGTTATTAACTCCACATCTATATCCTGAGCCAAATCTTGTGGAATTCCAATGTCAGCAATGACAAGCTTGCCCACTTTCCCGGCACCGGGAAAACTGAATAACCCAATTTTGGGATAACCGAAAGTAACAGTGATGTCAGCGCAGAGACAATTCGGGTCTACCTCGCCAGTATCGGAGTTGAGTCCTGAGGGTAAATCAACAGCCACCAGGACAGGCTTTGACTTCGTTCCCTTAACCTTAGAAACATTTTGCAATACTTCCTTGAATATCCCTTCAATAGGGCGGATTTTGCCAATGCCAAAAAGGGCGTCAATGATGACATCAGCCGAGGATATGGAAGCACGCAGGTCAGCGAGAGCCTTACCTTCATAAGCATGGATAATAGGTATCCCGCATTGCACAGCTAGTTTAAGGTTTTTATCATCCTGCGCCCTGGAGGCACAAAGGCAAATATTGACCTTAGCTCCCCAGTCATGGAGATAACGCGCAGCTACCAAGCCATCGCCCCCATTATTGCCCGGACCAACCATAACCAACACCTTTTTACCAACAGCACTATGCAATGCTTGCTTAACCTGTGTAGCTACGGCGTTGCCGGCATTTTCCATGAGCATTTCCAGTGAAACGCCCAGCTTAACAGCCTGATTTTCAATTTCCCTCACCTGGTCAGCGGTGACGATTTTCATTTCTCTTCCCTGGCAAGCTCCCCCAGTTCCTCACTCATCCTTTGCCAGTGAGTGCCCTGCCAATAAATACGGTGGCATACTGGACATTCCATATAGTGATCCTGGGTCTTGAATACATACGGCGGAACTAAACTCCGCACTTCCTCCCTGCTTTTTGGCATTAGTGGTTGGTTACATTCCAGACAAACAGAGAAAGGTTTGCGATGATAATCTAAATTTAGTTTTGTAACCACTTCCTGCAATTGAGTTTTAGGGTTATCGTGTTTAATCAATACAGCCTTTAGCCTACCACTGGTAACCAACCGCCTTTGCATGATTTGGGTGTCCCTGGTCAGAATCGTCCTGTCCTCCTTAACCGCAATTTTAATCAGTTTCCCATCATCCTGCTCATCAAAAAACAGGGTATCATAACCAATAATCCTGAGCCATTTAGCTAATTTACCAACATTATTATCTGCGATGAACTTCATCAGCTTAGAAGGCAAAAGAGCCTGCTGACGGCGATAATTAATCGATAACTTACAACCATTTTCGGCGGCGAGCGTAAACAATCATGCCTACACCGATAAATGCCATAACTAAAAGCAAAATGCCTAAAGTTAAAAGAGTGCCTGACTCCAGTCCACCTGGTAAGGGGATGTTCATACCGTAAATGCTAGCCACTAATGTAGCTGGTGCTATGATTGCCATGATAATAGTCAAAACGCGCATTATCTCTTGAATCCGATTTGAGGTTAACCAATTGCTGGTCTCAGCGAGGCCGTCGACGACTTCCTTGTCATCTTCAAGTCCATCCCAGATTTTACGAGTATGGTCAGCAATATCACCAAAATAAGCTTCCTGGTCTTCTTTAAAGAAAGGATATTCCTCCTCCTCCAGCATCTCGATTACCCGTATCTGGGGATGGATAACCCGGCGAAAAGAGATAAGGTCGTGCCGAATCACGGAGATCTCTTGAACAGTCTTTGGAACAGCTTTGGCGAAAATAACATTCTCCACATTATCAATGCTCTCGGTAATTTTACCCAGGATGGGGAAGCAATAGTTAACCAACCTATCGAGAATATGGTAGAGCAGAAAACCGGAGCTCCGTCCTAAATAAGTGCGGCGCTTCTCTTCATTAGTCTGACACTCCTTGAAGAACTTAGCCAGTGGCTTAAGGTCAGCAGAACAATGCACAGTGACAAGGTAATTTTCCCCGACAAAAACATCTACCTCGCTCGGCCTCGTTATCCGATTCTCCTTATCAAACACAGGAAAGTGGAGTACTATGAATAAATGGTCATCATATTCGTCGACTTTAGGACGCTGGATACGGCTCAAGACATCATCCAGGTTAAGGGGATGGAATTTGAAATGCTGCCTTAGAAATTCAACCTCAGCGGCAGCGGGCTTTTCAATATAGAACCAGGTTAACTTACCTTCGCTAATTGATTGTATATTTAGTTCCTTTTCTTTGGTTACCGCCATTGATATCCCCACATATTGCGAAATCTTGGTTAAATAATAAATCTAACCAGGTGACATTTACAATACCAAGCTCAACAAAAAAACAACCCGGCAAGTGAACTCCTTTGCCAGGCTGGAGAACTTCTGTTACCTGCGTCACAAACTGTTAATCGACATCGATGTACATACGCAGCAGTGCCTGACACATTGCCCTCCCGGTGCCATCCCAGCGGAGGGAGGTGGTCATTCCACCGCCAAGGCCATGGTCAAGAACGATGTTCAAAGCCTTCATGTTATCCATGCGATAGACATGCACATCACCCTTACTCCATTCCTTGAAATGCTCCTGTAGTGCCTCGGGGGTTACCTTCTTCTTTATCAGTTCATAAACCTTTTCATCGAAATCGATAGCCTGCAAACCAATGTTGCTCTTATCCCCCCTATCTCCAGAGCGTGCGTAGCAAATATCCTTCAGTTGCACCTTACCTGTCTTTGGTATCTCTACTGACATTCTGCCTCCTTCCTACAGCTCGCTTTCCTTTATAGCTAGCGCAGGATGGACTTCGCTCCTGGGGATAAGTGTCGGCCATAAGGCTATTATGCGCATGGGCGCTGGCGGAACATGCTGTCCAAATGGCAAACCAGGAAAAACTGACCAAACCCTTCCAAGCTCCCTCCTGAAGAACTCCGCCTCTTCACGAGTCTGCCACTTGGTAGCAAACCTTACTCCTATCTCGGGAATGTCCCTGCCACATTTTTCCTCTATCTCATCTACGGAAACGGTGGGACCTAAACACATGTTAACACCCTCAATCTGGACCTCCCACTCTAAAGGACGCACATTAGCCCACTTAAGCCATTCTTGGAAATGCTTTTTGCACATTCTCGCCTTCTCCAGAACATCAGGCCAGACAATTTGAACAGTTACATCAAACAGGAAGCCACCATGAAAGCCTACTCCTACCTTCAGCTTGTCAGGTCTTGGTTTTCCAGTCATGTTGGTAATCTCTACCCTGTTCAGACCCATATCCTCAAGCTGCAACGTCGTCAAATCAGCAATTCCATCAGGCGTTATATAGTTTCGCGGGTCGAGAATCTCGTAGACCAATTGCTCCCTGACTGTTTGCCGATTTACTAAACCGCCAGTGTCAGGCGTTTTGGTAACTACCGCAGTGCCATCTTCATTCATCTCAACAATAGGATAACCAATATGCCAGGGCTCAGGAATCTCCCGCCATATGCTGCTCATCGCACCACAACACGACCGGGAGGATTCAACTATGTGCCCTGCAGTTATGGCAGCGCCAATCTTATTCCAATAAGGTTCTTTATATTCCCAGCCAAACTCGTACATCATTGGCCCAACGTATAAAGCGTTATCGGAGAACCTTCCCCCCACTACCTCATCACATCCTTTCTTAAGAGCCTCGATAATCTGGTCAGCACCGATGTAGGCATGAGCGCCTACCACCCTGTCCTCGATGCTGGTAATATCCTCTTCCCCGGTATCCGTATTGGGGAATTTCATCCCCTCCCTTCGCAGCCTCTTTATAGTATCAAGCACATCATCGCCAGTAACAACTCCCAGCTTCAAGGGCACCTTCAATTGCTGGGCTACCTTCAATATTTCATCAGCAGCTATCTCGGGATTAGCTCCTCCTCCATTGGAAACAAGCTTGATGCCCCTTTTGATAGCGATGGGCAAAAGTTGTTTATTCCATTCCACAACATCGGTGGGATAACCTGAAAGAGGACTTCTCTGCTTCAACCGATAAAGCAACGACATGGTAAATTCGGTGAGAAAATCGTAACATTGATAGTGCACATCAGCCTTCTCAGCCATTTCAACAGAAGGCTGGATAAGATCGCCCCACATCATGCCACATCCACCGACTTTCACCGTTCTCACATTACACACGCCTCATCAAACATTCCAGACACTCTACCCTCAATTCTGGAATTTGTCAATCAGGTACAATTTGTTCATAATGTAACCAACACATGTGACCGAAATCACGGTTTTCTTGCAAAAGTTGTAGCTATCTTGAACTTTGCCCAGCCAACCTCTCTTGACAAGGGGTGGGCTTACCACATAAAATATAATAAAACTGAATAAGCGAAAGGCTGCGAACAGGAGTAGTACAGTCTGAGGCGGGGTGCAGAGAGTCGGGTAAGGTGTGAGCCGATACTTGCGCAAGGCTGGAATGGATCTGGGAGCTGCAAACCGAAAGGCTATAAGGCTGAGTAGGCTTTGTCGGTAGGGCACCGTTAACAGCCTAGGGTATCGCTCTTAAGTTGAGCCGTGCCTGAAGAGAGATGGTCGCAAGACCGAAATGGGGTGGCACCGCGAAGGTTAGGCCTCTCGCCCCCTGGCGAGAGGCTTTTTTATTATGCTGAAGGAGGTTTGATTATGTTCAATATTAAGGCATGGCGCCATGCCGGCGCCTGAATAGAAACAGTGAAATAAGCAAACAATGAAAGGAGGTTAGAAAATGGAAAGAACAAAATTCACTCTTGATGAAACAGAAATCCCTACTCATTGGTACAATATCCAGGCTGATTTGCCACAGCCGCTGCCACCAGTGCTACATCCAGCTACCGGGAAGCCGGTTACCCCTGACGATTTAGCACCCCTATTCCCCATGGAGCTGATCAAGCAAGAAGTGAGCACCGAGCGGTGGATTGAAATACCCGAGGAGGTGCGCGATGTATACCAACTGTGGAGACCGACAACGCTATTTCGGGCACACAGATTAGAGAAGGCTCTGGACACGCCGGCAAAGATTTTCTACAAATATGAAGGGACAAGTCCTCCGGGCAGCCATAAGCCAAATACCGCCGTAGCCCAGGCATATTACAACAAGCAGGAAGGCGTTAAACGCATAACTACTGAAACTGGTGCTGGTCAATGGGGAAGCGCCTTATCCTTCGGCGGCGCCTGCTTCGGCCTTGAGATCAAGGTCTATATGGTGAGGATTAGCTATGATCAAAAGCCTTACCGAAGGGTAATGATGGAGACCTGGGGGGGTAAATGCGTGCCCAGCCCGAGTGAGGATACCAAGGTAGGGCGAGATATGCTGGCAAAAGACCCTGAATGCCCTGGCAGCCTGGGACTTGCCATTAGCGAGGCAGTAGAAGATTGTGTCACTCATGATGACACCCACTACGCCCTGGGCAGCGTGCTCAACCATGTTCTGCTGCATCAAACTGTCAACGGACTGGAGGCAAAGAAGCTGATGGAGAAGGCAGATGCTTATCCCGATATTATTGTCGGCTGCATTGGCGGTGGCTCGAACTTCGCCGGGCTGTTCTTGCCCTTTGTCAAGGATAAGCTTGATGGGACAAGGCCGGACCTGCGCATCATCAATGTGGAGCCTATGTCCGCTCCTAGCCTGACCAAGGGACCATATGCCTATGACTTTGGCGATGAAGCTGGCCTAACTCCCCTACTTAAGATGTATACCCTGGGACATGGCTTTATCCCACCCCCAATACATGCTGGTGGATTGCGCTACCATGGAATGGCACCCATCATCTGCCATCTGTATAAACTAGGGTTTGTTGAAGCCAGGGCTGAACACCAGCTTGCCACTTTCGAAGCTGGGGTGACTTTTGCCCGCAGCGAAGGCATCATCAGTGCACCGGAGACGAACCATTGCATCAAGGTTGCCATTGACGAAGCGTTGAAATGTCGAGAGTCAGGTGAGTCAAAAACCATCCTGATAGCCCATAGCGGACATGGACATGTTGACATGGCTGCTTATGATGATTACTTCTCAGGCAAGCTCCATGATTATGAGTATCCTGAGGATAAAGTAAAGGAGGCGCTGGCTGAGCTACCAAAGGTAGGCTAACCTATAACACCACCCTCATATCTTCGTGGCCCAGGTTTACATCAGCTTCCAGCTCCTTAGCTACCTGGGCCACTTCTTGTTCAATTTCCTGCTCATGCAAAATAGCAATATGAATAACGATGACCCTTGGCAAATAACCTTTAAGTTGCTTAAACTGGATAAGCTCATCTTTCAGCAGTTGTGGGGTAAGATGCCCAGCTTTCCTGGCAAAATCTCCCAACATATTTGGAAGGGAAGACTCGCAGAGAAGTAAATCAGGAGAAATATACTCCCAACAATCAGATAGCCCGGGACCAGTGTCACTGGTGTAAAACAACTTTTTGCCCTTGGGGGAGGTAACTTGATAACCAACGGTGGGGATATTATGTTTTACCGGTAATGCTAAAATCTTGTATCCTTGCATATTTGCTTCCTTATATGGCTCAATAGTCTCGAACTGAAGTACTGGTCTTTTCTTAGAGGGATATTCAAGCAGATTAGCATATATCTTGCCATCAAGAAGGCATGGAATAACAACGTTTAGAGTTTCAGATAGAGCATAGACTTTAATTTGACCATCCCATAAAGCAGCATTGTAACCAAGGGTGACTAAATCCCGCGTATGATCGAAGTGATGATGAGTAAGCAATACAGCCTTGATTTTTTCTTGCTCAGCTAAAGAAAGGGCAGAGGTAAGTCCACCAGCATCTACAGCTAAAACACCGTCTATTAAGAAAGAAGTTAACCGAGTTCCTTTAGCTTCATTGCTATGGGCACCTAGGATTCGTAGTTCCACTATTTCGCTTCCGACTGCAAAGATAGCTTCTAGTAACTTACAACCTTGCTGGTAGCATTACAAAATTGCTGCCACTCACTTAATCGCTCAGCTAGAATTTGACGCCCTTTTTCAGTTAACTCATAACATCTCCGCTTTTGTTTCCGGGTAACCTGCTGCCAGGTGCTCAACACCAACCCTTCCTGTTCTAATCGCCGCAACGCTGAGTAGATGGTGCTCCCCCCGAACTTGAAGTAACCTCTGCTCCTTTTGTCTAACTCCTTGGCAATGTGATAGCCATACGTCGGCAACTCGCTGATAACGAGAAGCAACAAAGGTTCTACAATACCCTTCAAAAGCTGCTCCAAATATAGCTGCGCCATTTTATGATACTTTATCACCTATCAATGAATAAGTCACCTAGCAGGAAAACTTGCCCAAACCAAGCTAGAGTAATAAAATTAGGTCTATTATTATGCTTGGTAAATTCAAATACATCATTCTTTTCCTGGTAGCAGTGGTCTTAATCTTCTCAGGTGTGAGTGGCTGCACTATACATGATGAGCTCACGCCTCCCCCGCCCGGCAATCTCACAGGAACTGCTGAGCCTAATTGGACTTTCCCCACCACGGATAATCAATCGAGCACCCTGTTGCCAAGCTTTTCCGCTGTAGTTGCCAAGGTAAAACCCGCGGTAGTTTCCGTAACTACAGAAGTAGCTAAAGGCTCTGGATTTGTGATTGATGGAGAGCAGGGCTATATCGCTACCAATGAACATGTGGTTGCCAACGCTCAAAATATTGAGGTAATCATGGATAATGGCGAGATATTTCCCGCCAGTGTAGTGGGCAAAGATGCGCTGACTGACCTAGCAGTAGTCAAGATTGATGCTACAGATTTGCCCTATGTTTCTTTAGGCAATTCCTCTTCATTAGCAGTAGGAGAATGGGTTTTAGCCATAGGCAACGCCTTTGGCATGGGACTGAGGGTAACCGAAGGAATTGTAAGTGGATCAAACGTCGCCATAACGTTATTATCCGGGGAGAAGCTCTATGCCCTGATTGAAACTACAGCAGCAATCAACCCCGGCAATAGTGGTGGACCACTGGTAAATATGAAAGGGGAAGTGATAGGCATTACCAGTGCCAAAATCCTCGGGGCAGAAAATATGGGTTATGCCATAAGCAGCGATAGCGCCAGGCCAACCATTGAAGATTTAATCCACCAGGGCTACATAATTCGCCCCTGGTTGGGAGTGCACCTTCAAACTCTGGACTGGCTCACAGCGTGGCTCAATAACCTTTCAGTTAGTGAAGGAGTGCTGATTGCAGAAGTAGTTCCCGGTAGCCCAGCGGAGGCTGCTGGATTAAAGAAGGGAGATGTAATCACCAAGTTTCAAGACAACGAAATTGATACCGCTCGAGCATTGCAGGAAGCAATACTCGATTGCTATATTGGTGAAAAAGTGGAGATAACTTTTGTTAGGGGAAGAGTCACCAAGACAACCTACGCTGTGCTAGAGCAAAGCCCATCGCCATGGAGCTAGTCAACCTTACTGACAGCCAACAAAACATCGCTATTGGAGATGCGCTGCTTCTCATTATAAGCACCTTCAGGCGGTAAACCCTCAGTAAGCTCCAGAGACAAGGTCTCCTGCTTGATATAGCCAGCAAAATCCTTCATCACCCTGGCAATATGTTCTTCTCCTTGATAATAGGTGACAATATGGTCGGCAACATCAAATCCCGCAGCACGACGCATAGTCTGGATATGACGCACAATCTCCCTGCTTACTCCTTCAGCTTTAAGTTGGGAAGACAGCCTTGTATCTACAGCTACCCAATATTTTCCATCATTAGCCACAGCATAGTACGGCATGCCTTCCGAGAGCGTGTTCTTAACAAACTCCAATTCCTTAACATTTATCTCATCCATGACATCAGCGACAGACTTCTGCAAAGTACCCCCTTCGCTTTCCTGCGTTAATGTAATAATTGCCTTAGCCAATGGTTGCCGTACCTTGATGCCCGCTTTAGCTCGCGCCGCTCTGCCCAGACTGGCTATCTTCATTGCTAATCTGACTTCACCGTCTAACCTATCATCAATTTTAGCTTCATTTGCTAATGGGAAATCAGTCAGATGCACACTTTCGGGAGCGTGCTGATTCACAGAACAAATCAGGTTTCGGTAAATTTCCTCAGCAATGAAGGGGACAAGCGGAGCCAACAGCTTCGATAAGGTTACCAAGCACTGGTATAGCGTGTTATAAGCAGCTAACTTGTCAGCATCTTCTTCGCTTTTCCAAAATCGTCGTCTGCCCCTCCTCACATACCAGTTGGAAAGCTCGTCCACAAAATCCCCGGCTCTACGTGCCGCTGAAGTAAAGTCATAATTATCTGACGCCTTTGTCACATCAGCGATAAGCCGATTGAGCTCCGAGATAATCCAGTTGTCCAGGTGAGAAGGAGATAGACTCGGTGCTGTCTCCTGAGGAACAAAATGGTCAATATTAGCGTAAAGAACAAAAAAGGAATAGATATTCCACAAAGTAAGCAAAACTCCCCGCCTTGTTTCATCTACCATTTGCGTGGAAAAACGATGGACATTTTCTCCGGGCGCTGCGGTAAGTAAGTGCCAACGAAGCACATCAGCACCATAGTTGTCCACCACCATCCAGGGGTCAACGACGTTACCCTTAGATTTGCTCATCTTCTCGCCTTGAGCATCCACGATGTGCCCTAAACAAACAACATTCTTAAAACAAGGGCGGTCGAAGAGCAGCGTGGATATAGCATGTAAGCTATAAAACCAACCACGCGTTTGGTCAATGGCTTCACAAATAAAATCAGCAGGAAAGTTCTGTTCAAATTGCTCCTTATTCTCAAAAGGATAATGCCATTGGGCTATGGGCATGGCCCCAGAATCGAACCAACAGTCAAGTACCTCAGGAACACGCTTCATTACACCGTTGCATCTAGGACAAGCAAAAGTGATTTCATCTACATAAGGACGATGTAAATCGGTGGAGTCATCAATCCCAGAGATTTTTGACTTTGCTTTTAATTCTTCAACGCTACCTACGCAGTCAAGATTACCACAGGATTCACATCGCCAGATATTCAATGGCGTCCCCCAATAGCGCTCCCTGGAGATAGCCCAATCGACGTTGTTTTTCAGCCAATCACCGAAACGACCATACTTGATATACTCAGGATACCAATTTATCTCATCATTACCACCAGTAAGCCTATCTTTTACCGCCGTTGTCTTGATGTACCACGCTTCTTTGGCGTAATAAAGAAGAGGAGATTCACATCGCCAGCAAAATGGATAAGTATGAACAATTCTGTCGCTGCGATAGAGCAAACCGCGAGATTTAAGGTCTTCAAGGATAAGAGGGTCGGCATCCTTGACAAACTTTCCAGCGAAGGGATAGGTGCCCTGTATGATACCCTGCAAATCAACATAATCTCGCACGAAATCGAGGCCATTATCCTCACCCGCCTTGAAGTCCACCTCGCCAAAAGCCGGTGCACTATGGACGATGCCAGTGCCCTCATCCAGGGAAACGAAGTCAGCATCGATAACCGGGAAGGATAAATCCTTGTCCTCCGGCTGAACTTCAAGAGCCATACGCCATGTGCCTGCCTCTTCGTGATACTGCCTAAACCGTCCCCTTTCTACACCATAGTCATGTGGATTGAATAGCGGTTCGTATCTCAACCCTTTTTGCACGCCCGCGATGTTTGCCCCCTTGGCCCTATCTACCTCGTGATAGCCTTCGAGTCCTACCTTATCCACAAGGATCGAAGCCATGATAAGGTAGTCATCCTCTCCCTCCATTACTGAATAATCAGCATCTGGTGCTACCGCCAGGGCAGTATTACCAGGCAATGTCCACGGCGTAGTCGTCCATGCTAAAAAATAGGCAGGCTTGCTTGAAAAGAGATTAGAAAGCCGTTCCATTGTTTCAGAACGCGGTAATGATGATGGGACAACCTTAAACTTTATGTAAACCGAAGGGTCATCAACCTCCTTGTAGCCCAGAGCTACTTCGTGAGAGCTAAGAGATGTCCCACACCGGGGACAATGCGGCGTTACCTTGTATCCTTGATAAACAAGCCCTTTGTCCCACAGTTGCTTTAGAAGCCACCAGCAAGATTCAATATAGCCATTATCTAGTGTTACATAGGGATTCTCCATATCAAGCCAATAACCAATACGCTCGGTCAATGCCTCCCATTCTTTGATATACTTGGAAACGCTTTCCCGACACTTTTGGTTAAACTGGCCTATCCCATATTCCTCAATTTGAGCCTTGCTGGTAAATCCAAGGGTATTTTCGACCTCCAACTCCACAGGCAGACCATGGGTATCCCATCCAGCCTTGCGTGGCACATAATAACCTTTCATCGTTTTATACCGGCAGACAACATCTTTAAATAGACGGGAAAGCACATGATGGATTCCCGGGCTGCCGTTAGCTGTAGGCGGACCTTCATAAAAGACATACCTCCGCGACCCTTCCCTCGCCTCAACACTTTTGTCAAAGATCTTGCGTTCCCTCCAATAACGGAGAATATCTTTTTCCAGTTGAGGGAAGTCTATTTTGCTATTGACCCTTTTGAACACAACTTAGCTCTGTTCGGGTGAAATGACTACTTTCCTATCCTCACCGACACCTACACTATGAGTTACCACTTCAGGATGCTCAGCTAAGGCGAGGTGGATGATGCGCCGTTCACTAGCAGGCATTGACTCCAAAGTTATAGCACGACGAGTTAATTTAACCTGTTCCGCCAAGTGCAACGCTAATTCCTGAAGTGAACTACGGCGGCGTTCCCTGTATCCACCAACATCGATAGAAAATGGCTGCCAATCCGCTAATCGTCCAGCTACTATAAGTTTAACAATGTACTCCAGAGAGGCTATAGTTTGCCCATGACGTCCAATCAAAATACCCAAATCATCGCCTGTGATATTAAAAGTCACCGGTATTTGGTCAGGCAGAACTTCAACCTCAGCGGTTACCTCTAACAAATCAAGCAACTTATTCAGAATCTCTTTGGCTATCTCAACCAAATCTCCCTCTGGTGGAGGTAAAGGCTTCACCCTGATTACAGCCTCTTCAGCTCCTATACCCAGAATTCCTGACTTCCCTTCATTAACAACCTCTACTTCAAATTGGTCTCGCTTCATCCCAAGTCGCCTTTCCGCTTCCTCCGTCGCTTCCTCAACCGTGTCCGCAGTTATCTCCAGTTCATCCATATCTTAACCCTTCTTCTCAGCAACTCTTCACGGCGTTAATCCACTTTAAGGTCTTTTTGTAATGCCACTCTGCCCTCCGGCTTTAGTTACCACCTGAGTCGAAGCCCCCCGTCTCAAGTAACCCCATCCCGTAATCCAGTACTGAATTACAATGCCAATCACGTTGGAAACTGCCCAAAAAAGAGCCAAACCGCTGGGAAACATCAAGGTAAAGAAAGCAAACATAAATGGCATCATTAACTGCATCATGCTGTTCATTGACTTCTGCCTCGGGTCAGCGGAGGGAGCAGTCACCATTTTCTGTTGTACCCACATTGAGCCACCCACTATAATGGCTAGAATCATGGTGCCGTCAGGTACTCCTAAGTTGAGCCACAGGAAATGGCTATCTAGCGGAAGGGCCCGAGTCACCACCTCCCAGGAATAAAGATGCCGAAATAAATCCAGCAAGCTTTCGGGAGTAGTAGCTAAAGCCCTCATGATAGACTGATAGAGGGCAATCCACACTGGAAATTGAACTAACATTGGCCATAAACAACCCAGCGGATTGACTCCAGCCTCTTTATAAAGCTTCATCATTTCCTGCTGAAGTTTTTGCTGATTTTTGCCATGTTTCTTCTGTAATTCCTGGATTTTAGGCTGCATGCCTTGTAAAGATTTGGTGGAGTTGAGCTGCTTTATAGTAAGAGGCAAGAGTATCAAACGAACTATGAAGGTGAGCGCAATGATAGCCAACCCAAAACTGCCATCTGAAACACTGGTCAGCGCAATCAACCCATTAAGCATCGGGTTGAGAATAATCAGATTCCACAGATCAGCCATAATTATAAAACCTCTATTCGGTAACCAGAGGAAATTTCTTTACCTCCCCTTGCTCAATATCCAGAGCATATAGATAATTATCCTGACCACGAATGTAAACTATGCCTTCCTGAACACAGGGGGTGGCTTGAACAAGCGCATTAATGGTCGGCTTATTATCATTTCCTGGATTCCTAATTCGCTCGCCGGTGCCCGTCTTTGAGTTAATGACATACACATTACCTGACTCAGCAGCTACCACTAACGAGTCATCTACTAGAATTGGCGAGACGACTATAGGACTTCCCGCATCAAAAGACCACAATTGTGTGCCACTACCAGCATCAATAGCATAAATTTCACCATCAAGACATCCAGCATAGACAACATTGTTACTAACTAAAGGAGTAGCCCAAAAGCAGCTGTCTCCAGCGAATTTCCACAATGTTTCATTGCTTTCTACTTTCACAGCATAGAGGTTGCGGTCGAAGGAACCTACAAATATCACTCCGTTAGACACCACTGGAGAGGAAACAAATCCTATTTTTGACTCTGTGGCAAAACTCCAGGTTATACTGCCATCCTCAGCCGATAAGGCGTAAAGATGCCCATCAAAGCTACTTACATAAACCTTATCTCCCTCAACATAGGGAGTGGACCACAATTTTTTGGCGAGGACATCCGATTCCCATCTTTGATCACCAAAATCTTTGTCTAACGAATACACCTTGCCATTTGAGCTTGTTACATATATAGCATCCTCGCTTACCACAGGGCTGCCCACAATAGCCCCTATTACCTCGTTTGTCTTGGGATAGAACCATTCATTGTCTCTCATTTGAGGGAAATCCAAGTTTTGGCTTCGGGCTGAGGTGTTTAGCGCGTAGACTTTACCATTATAACCCCCGATAAACACTAGAGCCTCATCCACAGCGGGTGTGCCATATATAGCAACAGAGGCAGATGTTTGACTACAGGACAACCCCCCTCCAGAAGGCGCAGTGATAGGGTACTCCCACTCCCCATCCGCCGGGAAGTGAAGTTGCTGAGTCCGAGCAGAAGCATTTACCGCCATGATCTTGCCATCCATAGAGCCCATGTAGAGGGTACCATTATTAGAGGTAATTCCTGCCCATCCTTTTGCTGGCTGAGCTCCACCAGGAACACAGGAAGCCAGGACTAAACCAAAAAGAGAAACCGCGATGAGGAATAATATCTTTGTTTGCTTCACGTCAGTAATCTAGCATTATAATCAAGGCACAGGGTCATATCCCCCTTTAGAGAAAGGATTGCACCGAGCCAATCGTTTAATTGCCAACCAGCTACCTTTAACAAATCCATACCTTTCAATCGCTTCATGAGCATAGTGCGAGCAAGTAGGTTGATAACGGCAGGAATGCGGAGTAACTTCCGATATCGTCGTTTGATATAATTCAATCAAATCGAGGATTACCCGTTTTGTCATCGTCTATCAACAACTGCGCCTGCCCCAATAATCTAGCTACCGAATTTTTCAATTCATGATAACCAGCACCCGCTGCCCCGGGTTGGACAATGAATACTATATCCCATCCCGGCTTTATCACCTGTAGCCGCATTATCTCCCTTAATAAGCGCTTCAACCGATTGCGTATTACCGCGTTGCCTACCTTCTTGCTCACCGAAAGACCATACCTGGTCGAATCTAAGCCCGTGGGCAAAGTTCTCACCACTATTATATCTCCCTTCCATACTCTGCCTTTTTGGTAAACCGAAAAGTAATCTGTCTTCTTCGTTAGAGCCAAGGGCCGTCTCATACAATTAGACCGGGGTCAGCTTCCACCGCCCTTTAAGCCGCCTTCGCTTAAGCACTCTCCGGCCACCTCGAGTAGCCACTCTGGCACGGAAGCCGAGCTTTCTCTTCCTGGAAAGCCTCTTTGGCTGATAAGTTCGTTTAGGCATTTAACTCCTGCGATGTCTTAATTCAGGCAAGCCTACACCGCCTGTTTTCCAGATATGAACCGCGGCATAAGGCAACAAAGCCAAAAAACGAGCCCTCTTTATAGCCCGTGCCAGAGCCCGCTGATGCTTAGCACAAGCCCTAGTTGTGTGCCGTGACCCAATGCTTCCATGGCTAGTGAGATACTGAGATAAGGTAGCCACATCTTTGTAGTCTATGGTTGCCTTTCCAGCGCAGAAAGGACAAACTGCAGGCTTACGGGTGAAGCTTCTTGTTCGTCCTGTTGTAAAATTAGCCAATCTTCTGCTCCTTCAAATTACTCAAAAGGCAAGTCCTCAGGCTGGATTTCACCTTCCTCAGGAACGCCCTCTTCAGGAAGGGGAGCTACAGCTCCTGGCTTACCAAGGAAAACCACTTGATTTGCAGTTACTTCAAGGCTGGTACGCACCTGCCCATCCTGCCCTTCCCAGTTGCGAGCATGCAATCTTCCCTCTACATAAACCTGCTTGCCTTTGGTTACAAATTGATTGCAGGCCTCCGCTTGCTTGCCCCAAACGCTAATTCTAAACCAATCTGTTTCTTCCTTGGTCTCGCCACTAGAAGTGGTGTAACGACGATTAGTAGCCATACGAAAAGAAGTAACCGCTCTACCATTTGGTGTATAGCGCATTTCAGGATCACCCCCCACATTGCCGATAAGTGTTACTTTAGCTAAACTCGCCATCTCTCAACCCTCCCTTGTTACTATAAGATGTCGCAGAATTTCCTCTGAAGCCTTGAGTTCAGCACCAAGTTTCTTCGTCAAATTGGGCTCCAGCTTAAATCGAGTCAAAACATAATTAGCTTCCATGAACTTCTTTATAGGATAAGCTAACTTCCGTATTCCCCATTGTTCAGTTGATTCCACCATCCCACCTTCGTCAGTAATAAACTTACCTACCCGCTCGATAATCTCAGGCAGTCTTTCCGCTTCAACTTCGGGGCTTATTATAGTTACTAGCTCATAATCAGTCATCTCTAACTCTACTATTTCAATCCGTATAGTATATCATACTAGTAGCCATAACTTAATCGTTCAATCAAAGGCGAAGGTAAATTATATTCCAGCATTTTTTGCTGAGTAGCACTTATGTCATAGTTAACCCGATAATGATATACTATTTGAGCTTCCCCATCATAGATGGCATAGCTAGCTCTAGGGTCACCATCACGGGGTTGTCCCACCCCACCAGGATTGATAATCAAGCGCCTGCTTTCAAAGCTTAACTTTATTTCACTGGGAATTTTAGCCACAGAGTAATCTTTTGAACTATCCTGCTGGAAGACTATCGGCTTATGAGAATGACCTACAATGCAAAATTTGGTGTCAAACCGGTTGAAGTTATCCTCAACATCCTTTGTTGATAGCCACCCTGGGTCAAGGTATTCCCAGATTGGATGGCGAGGACTGCCATGAACCAGGGTAAAATCCCCCCTGATTATCTTCTGAGGAAGACCTTGCAAGTAATCCACATCCCCGGCACCCAGTTGCTGCCTCGTCCAAAGGATGGCTTGAGCTGCATAGGGGTTAAAATCCGAGATATCAATTTTACCAATAGCTGCCCAATCATGATTGCCGGCAACACAAATATGCTTGTATTGACGCAAGAGCTCAATACAGGCATGAGGCTCAGGTCCATAGCCCACTACATCACCCAAGCACCAAATCTCATCAGTGCCGCCCTTACTTTCTATATCCTGAAGCACAGCTTGAAAGGCAACTAAATTGCTATGGATATCGGCAAGAATAGCATATTTCACAGCAATAACTCCTTAATGTGCCATCGCGAGCCAAAGACAAAACAACCTCAAGCCCTTCTACGCGATCACGGTGCTTACACACCCCGATGACTATAACATCACAGCCTGGCTTTTGAAATGTTATAATTCAAGTGATGAAGCTATCCGAATTAGGGGAATTTGGCTTAATTGATATTATACAGCGCATCGCTGAAAAATCCCGAAATCCCCGATATGATTCCTGGCGGCAACTTTTAGTCGGCATTGGCGATGACACCGCTGCCTGGCAGAGCGGCGATTATGTTGAGTTGGCCACCACAGATAGCCTGATCCAGGGCACACATTTTGACCTGAATGTTATTAGCTGGAAAGAATTAGGCTGGAAAGCTCTGGCAGTAAACTTGAGCGATATTGCCGCCATGGGCGGCATTCCTGCATACGCTTTACTGTCCCTAGCCTTGCCCGAGGACCTTGAGGTGGAAAATATCACCGATTTTTGTCATGGCTTGGCAGAGCTTGCTAACCAGTTTCAGGTAGCCATAATAGGAGGCAATCTAGCTTCCTCTCCTAATGTGGTTATCACCATCACCATTATAGGTTTCTCTAAAGGTAATCGGATACTCAAACGGTCAACGGCTGTACCTGGAGAACAAATAGCAGTTACCGGCTTTTTAGGTCGCTCGGCAGCGGGACTAAAAATGCTCCAGAAGAAAACAACACTTGACAATGAAACTACCAACATCTTGAGACAAGCGCATCTTCGCCCTATGCCAAGAATAAAAGAGGGACAGCTCCTGCTACAGCGGGGAGTCAATACCGCCATAGACATAAGCGATGGGCTCATTGCTGACCTTGACCATATATGCCAGGCTAGCAAAGTTAACGCCCAGATAAAGATAGATAGGGTACCTGTACATCCTTTGGTTAAAGCCAATTTCCCGGGCTATCAGGAACTGGCTCTAAGCGGAGGCGAGGACTATGAACTGCTGTTCACCGCCGACAAAGTTACTATGGAGAAGGTTAAGCGTGTTTTAGATTGTCCGGTGAGCGTAATTGGCGAGATAACCAAGAAAACTCTGCCCACACGGGTGACTCTGATAGATAGCATGGGGAACGCCGTCACTCCCAGAAAGGCAGGTTGGGAACATTTCAAAAATGAAGCCCTTAAGAGTAAAGTCGCGTAGTCCAGAGCAAACTCAGCTTTTAGGAAGTCACCTTGGCGAATTAGCACAACAAGGCGATATCTTTTTCCTCATCGGTGAGCTGGGAACTGGCAAGACCTGCCTCGTTCAGGGCATTGGTAAAGGTCTAGGCATCAAGGAATATCCTTTCAGTCCTTCCTTCGTAATAATCAGGGAATATCAAGGCAATCTCCCCCTATACCACATCGACTTTTACCGCCTTAACCGCATCGCAGAAATCAATGACCTGGGGCTTGAGGAATATCTCTACGGTCATGGAGTTTGTGTGATAGAATGGGCAGAGAAAGCAAGTTCGGCATTACCTGAGAAAAATCTAGTTATATCACTAAATTATGTCGCCGATTCCGAGACAGAACGCTCCATTTATCTCGAACCTAAGGGTGAACGATACCTAAAATTGATGGAAAAACTCAGGTCAAGATTGAACCAGGAGAAATCATGGAACTGGCTATAGACACTTCTTCCAATATTGCCAGCATTGCTTTGTCCCATAAAGGAGAACTTCTATCTGAGCTAACCTGGCAATCAACTTATAACCACACGGTAGAATTGATACCCAATCTAGCTTATCTGCTCAAACAGGCTAAATTACAACCAAGCTCTATTGAAGCAATTATCGTGGCTAAAGGTCCGGGAAGCTTCAATGGCTTGAGAGTAGGAATAAGCGTTGCAAAAGGAATGGCTCTCTCCTTGAACATTCCTTTGCTTGGCGTAAGCACATTAGAGACCGAAGCTTATCCCTTCAGTTACAATAAACTCCCGATACGCCCTATCCTTAAAGCAAGCCGACAGGAAATTGCCACTGCGCTTTACCAGCAAGAAGATGACCATTGGCGTCGATTGGAAAAAGAACACTTAACCACACTCCAGACTTTATATGCCCAAATTAGCCAAGAAACACTCTTTTGTGGCGAAATCGCCAATGATATGGCAGACGAAATACGACAGAATTTGGGCAAGTTAGCTATAATGCCGCAAAACATCGCCAGATTACCTCGGGCTGGTTACCTTGCTGCTCTAGGTTGGCAAAGGCTTAGTCGGGGAGAACGAGACAACCTGGCGGCACTTCAGCCATTGTATCTTCGCCCTCCTCGGATAACAAAGCCCAAAGAGAGGAGAAAAAATAATGCAAAAACGAAGTCTTGAAGAAGTAGACTACACAGGAGGATTCTGCTTCGCCTGCGGTCAGAATAACCCCATAGGGTTAAAGCTAAAATTTTCTTACGATGAAGAGAAGGTTAAGAGCGAATTCACGCCGCAGCAGGTTCATGAAGGCTGGCATGGCTTCACTCACGGCGGCATCCTCTATACTTTGCTTGATGAGGCGAATGCTTACGCCATACTTTGTCATGGGATTAATTGCGTCACAGGCACAAGCGAGGTGAAATTTAGACATCCTGCACCAGTTGGTGAGCCAATCCAAATCTCTGCTCAAGTTATCCGAAAAACACATAGAGCAGCCAAAGCAAAAGGGATGCTGACTCTTAAAGATGGCACAATCATAGCCGAAAACACCTCCTTGTTTTACATAGTCGGGAAAACAAGAATAACGATTATGTGGGATATGGATGGCGTGTTGGTTGATTCGGCTTCTTTCCATTTTGCTGCCTGGCGAGAAGTCTTTTCCAAAAGGGGAGTAAAATTCAGCGAGGAGGATTTCATCAAGCTTTTTGGCTCTAGAAACGACTTCATGGTTCGTACCATTTTAGGGCAGAACATACTTGAAGAGGACATCAAGAGCATAGTGCAGGAAAAGGAGCTGGAATTCCGCGATAAGATAAAAGGAAAGGTCAAGCCATTACCCGGAGCATCTAAGTTATTAGACATGATGAAGGGGAATTTAAGAATGGCTTTGGTTTCTTCAGCACCGAAGGAAAATATCGATTTAATTATCGGTGAACTTAATATAGAGGAATATTTCGATTGTATAGTCTCAGGTCACGAGGTAGCGGAAAGCAAACCTAGCCCTGAGATATATTCCCTGGCTGCCCAAAAGTTGGAAACCAATCCCAGGAATTGCCTCGTAATTGAAGATTCACCCCTTGGTGTTAAGGGGGCTAAAGCTGCCGGTATGAAATGTTTAGCGGTAAGCCGTAGCCATCCTCAACAGCGCATGATTGAAGCCGACGTAGTGGTCAACACCCTGGAGAACATGGACTTACTCTCTCTATTAAAAATCGTATGGGAAAGCTGATATAAAGCGATGTTAGAGGTTTTAACTCAAAAGTTAACCAAAATATTTCACGAACTTGGCGGCAAAGGCAAGCTTAGTGAGAAGGATATCGATACTGCTCTACGAGAAGTGCGATTATCGCTTTTGGAAGCCGACGTGAATTTCAAGGTGGTGAAGGGGTTCCTATCCGTGGTAAGAGAGCGCGCTGTCAGCAGAGAAGTGTCACAAAGTCTAACACCAGCCCAGCAAGTTATCAAAATCGTTTATGAAGAACTAATTGGTATCTTGGGACATGAACCAAGCAAGCTTGCTCCTACCGCTCATCCCCCAGCAATTGCTTTGGTTGTTGGATTACAAGGTTCTGGCAAAACCACGACGGCAGCTAAGTTGGCTTTTCACCTTAAGAATTTGGGGCAATATCCGCTACTGGTAGCTGCCGATACCCGCCGACCTGCTGCCATTGAACAAATCAAGCTATTAGGCAAACAGCAAAATATCCCTGTGTATAGCCAAGATGCCAGCGCATCGTCAATAACCATTTGTAGCAACGCCTTAAAACAAGCCAAACAAACAGCTACAAACTGGGTGGTCGTTGATACCCAAGGACGACTCCATATCGATGACGCTATGATGCAAGAATTAGCTGACACTAAATCCAAGCTACAGCCATCAGAAGTATTACTTACTGTAGATGCCATGACCGGGCAGGAGGCTGTAAGAGTGGCTCAGGAATTTCACGGTCGAATCGGACTTACCGGGCTTATCTTGACAAAGTTGGATGGCGATGCAAGAGGCGGAGCAGCTCTCTCCATCAGGTTTGTCACCGGAGTGCCCATAAAGTTTCTGGGCACTGGGGAGAAAATAACTGCCCTTGAGCCTTTTTATCCTGACCGTTTTGCATCCCGTGTATTGGGTATGGGAGATGTGCTCAGCTTCATTGAGCACGCTGAAAAGGCCTATAGCCAACAACAAGTCAAGGAACTGGAAAGGAAAATGCGCACCACTAGCTTTGACCTTAATGACCTCCTTGAGCAATTACATCAAATGCGTAAGATAGGACCTTTAACGAGCTTAATTGAGATGTTGCCAGGCTTTTCCAAATTCACTTCTCATATACCCGCGGATGAAGGAGAAAAACGCTTAAGCAAGATAGAGGCAATTATCCTCTCCATGACTACTGAAGAACGGCACAACCCACGGATCATCAACGGTAGTCGAAAGCATCGAATCGCTCAAGGGAGTGGTACTACACCTCAAGACATTAACCAAATGCTTAATCAATTCTACCAGATGCAGAAACTGACCAAATCGCTAGTGCGGGGAAAACCATCCAGTAATATGACCAGTATGTTTGGTATTCCCTTCAAATAGACTCATTCGAGATAATCCCTAAGCTTTCTACTATACTGGGGGTGACGCAGCTTGCGCAAAGCTTTAGCCTCGATTTGGCGAATTCTCTCCCGAGTTACACTAAACACTTTGCCCACCTCCTCCAGTGTTCGAGGATGCCCATCTTTGAGCCCAAACCTGAGCTGGATTACTCTCTTCTCTCGCTCATTGAGCTCATCAAGTACCCTATCTATTTGCTCTTTCAGTAGCTGTTGTGAGGCTACCTCGGTTGGTGCTGGGCTAGCTCGATCTTCAACAAAATCACCAAGCCGACTATCCTCATCTTCGCCTACAGGCGTCTCCAAAGATACAGGCTCATGGTGAAACAAATCTATGATTTCTTCTACTCTTTCAGGAGTTAAATTTAGAGAATCAGCAATTTCCTTATAGCTTGGTTCATGCCCGTATTCTTGGGTTAGTTGGCGGGTTGTTCGCAACAGCTTATTGATTGTCTCCACCATGTGTACCGGGATGCGGATAGTACGGGATTGATCAGCTATAGCTCTAGTTATTCCTTGCCTGATCCACCAAGTAGCATAAGTGCTAAATTTGTAACCCTTTCTGTACTGAAACTTCTCTACAGCCCTCATAAGGCCGATGTTCCCTTCTTGAATGAGGTCAAGAAAGGACATACCGTGTCCAATATACTTCTTGGCAATGCTGACCACCAACCTCAAATTAGCTTCGATAAGGTGCTTTTCCGCCCGCTCAGCTTCTTTCTTCACTTCATCAAAGTGAGCCTTGAACTGACCGGCGTCACGCTTGAGATGGGAGATAAACTTCTCATCAGTCAGCAGAGCTTTTATCCCTTTAAAAGTAATCCTCTTCCCAATTACTGCCAGCGATTGTGGCGGTAGAAGGGAACTGCTTAACGAAAGTTCCACTATGCCTTCTACTGCTGAAGCTCTCTTACCCGTCTCTTGAGCAACCGCCTCCGCTAACCCCGGGTCAATTTCATCATCAATGGCAGCACGAAATTTAGGGTCGGTTATCCTTCGTATCACATTATCTGAATAATTAATGCCTGCATGCTTTCCAACAACCTTGACAACGGGGTAAGCTCGGGATAACCGAGAAAGCAAGTGAAGCACCGTATCAACTTCCGAGGGGTATCGTCCCTGCTTATCAAAATAACTATCCTCAAATTTAACTAAGTATCTGCCTCGCTCTATCAGCCTTGCTAGGGTTTTTTCCTCAGCAGCTTTTAGTAGCTTTACCCTACCGATTTCGTGAAGATACATACGGGTTGAATCATCAATTATTTCATGCTCTTCTAAACCTATCTCCGCCCTAGCCCCTTGGGGGACTACTACAACAGCATTCTCTTCAGTTTCCTCCTCAGTAGCAACTGACTCTTCTTCCTCCCCTTCATCCTCATTATTTGCATTAGTCACTTCGTTCTTACCAGAATCCATAAATTAACCTCACCTTGTTTTTCCTGCTTTCGACTGTTTGATGAGAATTTCTCTGATTCTTTGACTGGAGGCTATTCCCTGCTGTTCCAATTTGGCAAGCTCAGCATCAATACCTTGCGTCTCCCTCTCAAGATTAAGTATTGCTTCCTTCCTAGCTTCTAAATTTCTGGAATACCTCTCCTGCAACCGGAGAACACAATCAGTCAGTTCACGCTGCCTATCAGCTTTTTGAGCCTCAGGCGGAAAAGTTTTATTCAATAAATAGTTTATATGTTCTAATAGGTTCGTGTCAAGTTTCTCTTTGAGTTCAGAAATGCTTTGAGATTGTTGCCACTTATTAAACAGTTCGCGATTCTCTGTGTGTATGAAAAACTCCGATGTTACTTCCTGCACCACGTCATGATATTCAGGATGCTGAAACAATAATGCTAGACAAGTTTCCTCGATCGGACTTGATGCGAGTTGACTGAAAAGACGCGAGTGACTCTCTGCAGTCAATTGCTTGCTTTTCGTGACACGCATCTTCTTCAACGCTGCCCTCAATGTGGAGCTATCCAATTTCAACAGATGTGCCAGCTTTTGTACATATTGAGCTTGCCTTATAGGATCCTTTACTTCATAAAGCAAAGGTAATAACTTCTGTATTGCCAACGATTTGTCTTCAGCTTTGTTGAAATCGACTTTGCTTACCACTGTCTCAAGAGCAAATTCCAATATGGGCAACGCTTGAGTTACCATGCCCGGCCAAAGCTTTGGGGTTTCAATTATTACTTCAGCAGGGTCTTTACCTGAGGGCAAAGGAATAACCTTTATTTCAGCGGCAAGCATACCTTCGCATCTAACCAACCCCGACCATAGTGGCACCGGAATCACTTTTCTATCCAAAGAACGAGCCAGTATCTCCCCACTCCGCAAGGTAGCTTCCTCACCAGCCACGTCCGCATCGAGGGCTAAAGTTATATTCTTGGTTAGCCTTTTAAGGATATTCACCTGCTTCTCGGTTAAAGCGATTCCCATGGAGGCAACTACGTTTTGCCAACCATTTTGATGAGCTGCGAGGACATCCATATAACCTTCCACAATTATGGCTAAATCTTCCTTTCTAATAATGGCTTTAGCTTTATCAATTCCATAAAAGTTACTTCCCTTATCAAAAAGCACTGTCTGCGGGGAGTTGGTGTACTTAGGTTGAGAGTCATCCAATACTCTGGCACCAAAACCAATAACACGACCCTTAGTATCCCGTATGGGAAACATCAACCGATTGCGAAACCTATCATAGCTTCCCCCACCTTCTTTCTCTATTATCAAACCGATATCCACCAGGGTTTTTTGTTCATAACCCTTATTGATTAAAAAACCTTTACCTGCCTCCCAATCATCGGGACTAAAACCAAGCTGAAACTTCCTGATGGTCTCGAGAGTGATTCCCCTGCTATTAAGATAACTTCTGGCTCTCTCGCCTGCCGTGGTATTAAGTAATAAGTGATGATAGTACTCACTTATAAGCTCATTAATCTCAAATAATCTCTCTGTTTCCTTATCCTTAACCTTCTCTGCTTCTGTAGGTTCACTTAAAACTATACCAGCCCTTTGAGCCAGAAGACGAAGAGCCAGACCAAAATCGACTCCTTCCTTTTTCATAATGAATGCGAAAACATCGCCCCCGGTATTACAGGCACCAAAACAATGCCAGGTTTGTTGATCCGGGAAAACGAAAAAGGAAGGATTTTTTTCGCTGTGAAATGGACATAATGCCTTAAAATTACGCCCCGCTTTCCGCAAAGGCACGTAATCAGAGATTACTTCTACAATGTCTACCCTTTGTTTTACATCGTTGATCACGCTCATCAGGATATTTCCTCAGCCAGGCGTGATGCATATTGGTCAGTCATCCCAGCAATATAATCAGCGACTTTGCGCTCTTTGCGATCATTCAATAGGGCAAATTCTCGAGGCAGTCTGTCCTCATGTCTCAGAAAATAAGAATACAGTAGCTGCATCGCTTTCTTTGCCTTCTTAGCCCCTTCACTCTCTAAACTAGGGTGATATACTTTATCAAACAAGAACTGGCGCAATTCACTGGTAGCCTGAAGTACACTCAGATTCATGCCTATACATGGTTTCCCTACCCCACCTTTCCCACTGACTACCCAGGAATAGCTTACAATATCAGAAATCAATGTGTTGATTCGCTGCGAACGCCTAGTACCTAGAATAGCTATCGCTGAATTAGGCAGATCGTTTTCAGTAACAAGACCAGCCCTTATAGCATCATCAATGTCATGGTTAATATAAGCTATCACATCAGCCATCTTGCACACCTGACCCTCCATAGTGCCAACATCTGTCCATCCTTCCCCTAGAATATCAATTTGACCTTTAGAATGATTAAGAATGCCATCTCTTACTTCCCAACAAAGATTGAGCCCATGCCCATCATTCTCCAGCAAATCAATTACTCGCAGGCTCTGTTCATTGTGCTTGAACCCTTCAGGGCATAGTTCATCTAAAATTTGCTCACCTATATGACCAAAAGGGGTATGCCCTAAATCATGTCCCAAGGCAATGGCTTCAGTTAAATCTTCGTTCAAATTCAAAGCCCGTGATATAGTCCTAGCAATTTGAGAAACTTCCAGGGTATGAGTTAGCCTAGTTACATAGTGGTCTCCTAGGGGAGCGATAAACACTTGTGTCTTATGCTTAAGCCGTCGAAAGGCCTTGGAATAGATGATGCGGTCTCGGTCACGCTGAAAGCAAGTCCTTATCGGACATGGTTCCTCCCACCTCATCCTGCCACGACTATCCCTACTTTTAGCGGCATAAGATGAAAGAGCTTCTTCTTTCCGCTCTGTTTGCTCCCGTATACCAAACTCGTTGACCATTGAGATATAATGTTCATAACAAGTTGAACTAAGAACTCTTATTTTTCAACTGCACTGATATGCTCTTTCCTCCCTACCTCCTGGTCTTCACCTTCTTCTCCGCCTCCGCTACATCCAACCTTGTTTTCAACACCACATCCGGGTTCAAGGACATTGAATCTATCCCACACTCAACCAAGAACTCAGCAAATTCAGGGAAATCGCTAGGTGCTTGACCACATATCCCTATCTTTCTTCTCGGTTTGTGTTTATGCGCAGCCTCTATGACTTGCTTCACAAGTCTTTTCACTGCTTCATTTCTCTCATCAAATATATGAGAAACAAATTCAGAATCTCTATCCAAACCGAGTGTTAATTGAGTTAGGTCATTCGACCCTATGCTGAATCCATCAAACACATCTGCAAATTCCTCAGCTAAAACCACATTAGATGGTATTTCACACATCACATATACTTCTAATCCATTCTCCCCTTGTTTTAGACCGAACTCCTCCATTGCAATTATCACTTTCCTCCCCTCTTCTGGCGTTCTACAAAAAGGAACCATCACCTTGACATTAGAAAATCCCATCTCATCTCTCACTTTCTTTATCGCCTTGCATTCTAAGCCAAAAGCAGGCTTAAACTTTTCATCATAATAACGCGAGGCACCCCTCCAACCTATCATCGGATTACTTTCTTCCGGCTCGTAAAGATACCCCCCGATTAAATTGGCATACTCGTTCGTTTTAAAGTCAGAAAAACGAACGATAACATCATTAGGGTAAAACGCCGCCGCTATCTTTGCTATCCCCATCGCTAAATTGTCAATGAAGAACTGTGTCTTATCCCGGTACGATACGCTTCTCTTATCTATCTCCTCAACTACTTTTGCTATCTTCCTATCCTTATTTGCTTCCTTCTTCAACTTACCGTATCCTATCAGCGCCATTGGATGTATACCGATGTAGGAATTGATGATGAACTCCTCCCTGGCTAATCCTACACCATCATTTGGAATTCGCCCCTGAATAAACGCTCCCCCGGGAATGCCAAAATTCACCATTATCTGGGTGCGAGGTCTCGGAAGGTTAGATAATGCCACCTCATCAATCCGATATTTCAACTTTCCTTCATATATTCTACCTTCGCCCCTGGAACAGTCTACCGTAACTTCGCTGCCATTTCTTAAGATCCTAGAGCCATCACCGGTGCCGATTACACAAGGTACTCCAAGCTCACGGCTGACTATGGCAGCGTGGCACGTTCTCCCACCTTTATTCGTCACTATGGCACCAGCCACTTTCATTATTGGTTCCCAGTCAGGGTCAGTCATATCAGTAACTAAAACTTGACCGCTCTTGAATTTAGAGATTTCACGAGGGTCTTTTATCACGGTTACCTCACCTTGCCCTATTTTCGTACCAACCGCTTCCCCCTCAAGTAGCAACCTTCCTTCTTCCTCAAGCACATAAGTCTTGAGCATGGCTAAATCTCTTTGTGAATGCACTGTCTCCGGTCTCGCCTGGACGATGAAAAGTTCACCAGTTAGCCCATCCTTTGCCCATTCAATATCCACCGGCAGACCGTAATGTTCCTCTATAATGCAAGTCCACCTGGCAAGAGCGAGCACTTCATCATCATTCAACGCAAATTCCCTTCGGTCTTGTGGGGTAACTTCCTTTTGCTCAGTTCCTATCCCGTCTTCCTTGTAAATCAATTTCTTTTCTTTTGTCCCCAGTTTCTTTTCCACGATGGGTCTGAATCCCTTTTTTAAAGCGGGCTTGAAAACATAAAACTGGTCTGGATTCACAATCCCTTGCACCACATTCTCTCCCAAGCCATATGCGCTGGTGATGTAAACCACATCCTTGAACCCTGATTCAGTGTCTATGGAAAATATAACTCCAGAGCATGCTAAGTCGGAGCGAACCATCTTTTGCACGCCAACCGATAGAAAAACCTTTAGGTGCTCAAACCCCTTATCAACCCGGTAGGATGTTGCTCTATCGGTAAATAAAGATGCAAAGCATTCCATAACCTTCCTTATCAGTTCCTCTTCCCCCCGCACATTTAGATAGCTTGTTTGCTGCCCAGCAAATGAAGCTGTAGGCAAGTCCTCCGCAGTAGCACTGCTTCTTACCGCAACATCAACATCCTTACCGTATCTTCGCTCCATCTCCCTGTAAGCAAGCCTTATCTCTTCCTCCAGTTCTTCAGGACAAGGCGCGGTTTTTATTAGATTTCTTACCTCTTTGCTCCTTCGTGACAAATTTTCCATGTCATGTGTATCCAAACCTGCTAGAGCGTCTTTGATTTTTTCTACTATGCCTGCTTTTTCAATCACATGCCTATACGCTTCAGCAGTGATAGCAAACCCAGAGGGAACGTTCACACCATTCTTGCCCAGATTCCTTATCATCTCCCCAAGAGAGGCGTTTTTGCCACCCACCAAAGCCACATCACCAGCGCCGATTTCCTCAAACCACTTTATAAACTTCATCGGGTGCTCAACAGACTATTTCAAAAATAAGCATTAGTTCCGCAGCCTCACTTACATCCGACAAGCCAAAACAATACTTCTTTCACCGGTAGTGAACTGAATATTTCAATATATCACATTTAACCATATTTCGGCAACCTAATTGAGCCAGGCATGGAACCAACCACGTAAACGAGTACAATCCCTTGACTGTAAGCAAGGGGCAGATTATAATCTTCTTATAGGCAACTGTTGCATATCGTGAGTAAGTATGGCTACTGGATTTGAAAGATTCTCCGAAAGTGCTCGTAAGGTATTGACACGAGCTCAAGGCGCGGCACAGCGCCTAGGCCACAACTATATTGACACTGAGCACTTATTGCTCGGGCTAGCACAGCAAGAATCAGGAGTAGCCTCCAAAGTTTTAGCCAATTTAGGAATTCCTGCAAATAAGGTGCAACCAGCGGTGGAGTTTCTGATTGGAAAGGGGCAGAAACCAAGCACTACTGACGAGGTGGGGCTTGCTCCTCGGGCAAAGAAGGTCATCGAATTCGCTATTGATGAGGCACGTCGCTTTAATGCTACCTATATAGGTGCTGAACACATTTTGCTGGGATTATTACGAGAGAAGGAAGGGATAGCTTATACTGTTCTAGAAAACTTGGGCGTTACGCTGGAAAAGGCACGAGAGGAGGTTAGTCGGGTCATCAAGTATGAAACAACGCATGCCCGAACTCTTGGCCGCAGCACCTCACGCACACCAATGCTAGACCAACTTGGAACAGATTTAACCGCTTTAGCTAAGGCAGATAAACTTGACCCTATTATTGGGCGTAATACAGAAATTGAAAGGGCGATTCAGATATTGAGCCGCCGCACTAAGAATAATCCTGCCCTCATCGGCGAACCAGGCGTTGGTAAAACAGCTATAGTTGAAGGATTAGCCCAGCGTATAGTAAAGGGAGAGGTTCCTGAAGCACTACAGGGCAAAAGGATAGTTGCTCTAGATATAGGTGCTTTAGTGGCTGGGACAAAGTATCGCGGTGAATTTGAGGAAAGACTTAAAAGGATTATTGAAGAGGAGAAAGCTTCGGGGAATTGTATACTATTCATCGATGAAATGCAGACAATCGTTGGTGCTGGAGCTGCTGAAGGTGCCGTGGATGCCGCTAATATTTTAAAACCTTCGTTGTCGCGGGGTGAGATACAATGTATTGGTGCCACCACCTTGAATGATTATCGCAAGTATGTCGAGAAAGATGCTGCGTTGGAGCGACGTTTTCAACCCATCCTAGTGGCTGAACCTACTAAGGAAGAAACTCTGGAAATCCTGCGAGGAATTAAGTATCGCTATGAGCAATTTCATCGCCTAGCCATTAGCGATGAAGCGCTGCAGGCAGCTACATCCCTAGCTACACGGTATATCGCTGACCGTTATCTACCCGATAAAGCTATCGATTTGATAGATGAAGCTAGCTCCAGAGTGCGTATCAAACGAGGTAATGCACCAGTTAGTTTAACCGAGGCAAAACAGGCTCTGGAAAGTATACGCAAGGAAAAAGAGGCCGCTGTCGCTGCCCTTCAATATGAATATTCCAGTGAACTGCATGAGCGAGAGCTACAGCTTGTTCAAAAAATCGAAGCTCTGGAAAAGGAATGGCAATCAAAGCAAGAACTAGATAAACCTATAGTGGCAGAAGAGGATATCGCTGAAACAGCTAGTATGTGGACTGGAATACCAGTGGTGAAGTTAACCACTGATGAAACTAGTCGCCTTCTCCATATGGAAGAAGCTTTGCACCGCCGTATCATTGGTCAGGACGAAGCGATAAAAATTATCGCCAAAGCGGTAAGGAGAGCCCGCGCTGGATTGAAAGACCCCAGACGCCCAATAGGAGCCTTCATATTCCTTGGCCCTACCGGCGTTGGCAAAACTGAGTTAGCAAGGGCTCTAGCAGAATTTATGTTCGGTAGCGAGGATACATTAATCAGGCTTGATATGTCAGAATTCATGGAGCGTCATACTGTGGCTCGCTTGGTTGGTTCACCGCCAGGATACATCGGCTATGAGGAAGGCGGGCAGTTAACCGAGGCAGTGCGGCGGAAATCTTACTGCTGTATCCTCCTCGATGAGATTGAGAAGGCACATTATGACGTGTTTAATATACTACTCCAAATTTTCGATGATGGTCATTTAGCTGATGCCAAGGGACGCCGTGTGGATTTCCGTAATAGCATCATAATCATGACTAGCAATATTGGAGCTGAGCTAATAAAACGCAATATGAGCATTGGCTTTGATATTCATGGTGATAGTGATAAGCAAATCGAATACGAGAAGATGAAGGGAAAGGTGCTTGGAGAGGTGAAGAAAACCTTTCGCCCCGAGTTTCTCAACCGTATTGATGCCACTGTGGTTTTCCACGGCCTGACTAAAGAACATATCCGAAAGATCGTTGAGTTAATGATCAGCCAGACCATTGATTCGGTCAAGGAAAAAAACATAACTTTAGAGATTACCGAAGCTGCCAAAGACCTCCTCGGTGACAAAGGCTATGATCCTGTTTTTGGAGCACGTCCATTGCGTCGTACAATCCAGGAAATGGTGGAAAATGAACTCTCCGAGGCTTTGCTACACGGCGATTTCCTCCCCGGAGACACCGTTGTGGTAGATCGTGAAGATGAGAGAATCGTGATACGTGCGCTGGTCAAGGAAGGCACATAACAGTGCCCCAAGAGATAATTGAAGCACCAATACCAGGTAAAATTCTAAGCGTCGGCGTTACTCAAGGCAATTCAGTGAATGAAGGCGATACAATTTGCGTTATAGAAGCGATGAAGATGGAAAACCCAATATTAGCCCCCGTGAAAGGGTCAGTCGTAGAGGTGGGGGTTTCACCCGATCAAGTAGTTAAAATAGGCCAATTGATAGCTATCATCGAGTACTAATAAAAATCAGTTCCTGTGAAAGGGTCTATTACAGAGGTGGGGGTTTCACCCAATCAAGTGGTCAAGACAAGCCAACTGATAGCTATCATCGAGTACGAATGAAAATCAGTTCCTGTGAAAGGGTCTATTACAGAGGTGGGGGGTTCCCCAAATCAAGTAGTTAAAACAAGCCAACTGATAGCTATCATCGAGTACCAGTGAAAATCAGCTAAGGAAGGAGGAGAAAAATGGCTACTAAAATGTGGTATGTAGAACCGGTATGGCAGACGATGCTGCCTACAATGGGGGGTGAAGCTATTAAGGAAGTCTATGGACACTTTTTTGCACCGAGGGCGATTTTTACCGGGAGAATGGGAGCAACGGCATTATCAATGCTTGTCGCCTTTATGCGTGAAAGGAGAAAGGCGTTCATTTTAACCGACACTGTCGTGGAAAGACACGCCAAAAGTGTCGCTAAAGATTTCCAAGAAGCCAGCTTTCAGACAACAATTTGGAACGAGGCTGCTCCAGAACCCCCGGTAACCCTGGTGGAAAAGTGTGCCGCTGCGATGACAAAATTCGAACCTGACCTCATCGTTGCGGTGGGGGGTGGCTCCACAATGGACCTGGCCAAAGCCGCATGGATACTCTACGAGTTACCGGGTTACGACTTGAGGGCGGTAAACCCTACGATTCCCATGGGATTAAGGAAAAAGGCACTACTGGCAGCATATCCCACAACGAGTGGTACCGGTTCGGAAGTCACCTGGGCTTCCGTGTTGACAGATGATTCCGTGAGCCCGCCTGTAAAGATCGAGGTTACCTCAGCGGAAATAGTTCCAGACTTCGCAGTTCTAGTTCCAGAATTCACCGTTGGAATGCCACCCAGAATAACCGCAGGTACAGGCCTAGATGCTTTAGCACATTCAGTTGATAGCTTCTTGACCTGTTATGATACTGATATCTGCGATGCCCTGGCAATAAAATCTATAGAATTAATATTCAAGTTCTTGCCTCGAGCATATAAAACACCCGACGATATGGAGGCAAGATACCGCATGCAACTGGCAGCAACGATAGCTGGACTTGCATTTGGAAATAGCCAAGCGGCACTGACGCATAGCCTGGGGCATGCAGTAGGAAAGGTATTTGGCATCCACCATGGAATAGCAGTGAGTATTTTCATACCTTATTCAATACAATATTATTCCAGAGCAAGCAATAAGTATGTGCAATTAGCCAGGAAAATTGGGATTGAGGCAAAAGATGATGCGGAATGCCTTCAAAAACTCGTTGACAGGTTCAAGCAATTTCTTTCGAGCTTTAAGGTGCCCTATGCCTTGAAGGAGCACGGAATTACCAAGGAGAGATGGCAGAAAAACCTTGACGCTGTCGCCAGGTATGCCTCGGAAGACGCATGTACACCGGCAAGCCCAAGACCTACCTCCGTCATTGACATTAAGAAAATGCTTGAGTATGCCTATGAAGGGAAAGATATCGACTTTTGAAAGGAGGGATTGAAATGTACGGCTATCATGGAAAGATCTTGCAGGTTGATTTAAGCACTCGACAGACAAAGGATATAGCGCTAAAAGAAGAGGATTTGAGGAAATTCATAGGTGGAGCCGGGCTTTCAGCGAAACTGCTATACCCGACGATGAGCAAAAACCTCGACCCATTGGGCCCAGAAAATCCCCTCATCTTCATCACAGGACCGTTCACGGGGACAGCAGTTCCATCCACAGGCCGACATACCATTTGTGCCAAATCGCCACTTACCGGTGTATGGGGAGAATCGAGCGCCGGGGGGTTCTTCGGAGTTGCACTGAAATCCACGGGTTACGATGGCGTCATGATAGTGGGGCGTTCCGATAAGCCTGTTTACCTCCTGATGCACGATGGGACTGCAGAAATAAAAGATGCCTCCCATTTGTGGGGAAAGGGATTTTATCAAACAAAGGACATCTTGATGAAAGAAGTGGGGGAGAAGAGGGCAAGGATATCTGCCATTGGGCAAGGTGGCGAAAACCTCACTAAGTATGCTGCCATAATGAATGATGATGGGAGGGCAGCGGGAAGATGCGGATTAGGGGCTGTCATGGGTGCTAAAAAGCTAAAGGCAATCGTTACATATGGGGATAGAAGACCAAGCGTGGCAAGTTCAGACAAACTTAAGGAGAATATAAAAGGGGCTTTGGTTGTGCCGATAGCAGAACTGAGCGCCTTATCTACCAGAGAAATGCTCCGAGAGTTCGGGACGATAGGCTATCTCGACATGGCGATGTATCTATCAGATGCCCCGGCAAAGTATTTTTCTAAATCTGTCTTTCCCGTTGAGGAGATAGACGGGAAGGCATTAAAGCAGAATTATTATGTAAAATCAGTTGCCTGTTATGGCTGTCCTGTAGGCTGTGGGAGATTGACAGAATACGGCAAGCATGGAATAGATAAGGTGGATGGCCCCGAGTATGAAAGCGCTGCCGCACTCGGCCCATGCTGCATGAACTTCGACTTAGACTCCATTATCTACGCAAGTCACCTATGCGATGACTATGGAATTGATACAATATCAGCAGGAGTCTCAATAGCATTCGCAATGTATCTATATGAGAAAGGTGTGCTCACGAAAGATAAGACCGGGATGGAAATAAAGTGGGGAGATAGTAAGGCTATTGTTAGCCTTGTTGAAAAAATCGCAAAAAGAGAAGGGGTAGGAGACATCTTAGCTGAGGGAGTGAAAAGGATGGCGGAGAAATTTGGTGTCTCACAAGATGAGGCAGCGCACGTAAAGGGGTTAGAAATTCCAATGCATGACCCCAGAGCCTTTTTCGGAGATGCTGTGGATTACGCCACCTCACCTCGCGGCGCATGTCACACGAAGGGAGATTACTATATGGTTGATATGGGGCGGGGGGTCCTTGATGCCGACATTATACCCGGAGACAGATTTGAATCCTCTGAGAGCAAAGGCGCTATGGTTGCCAGATACCAGAATTTGAGGGACTTGTTCAACTCGCTTCCATTGTGTATCTTGTCATCCATAATATCGCCTGAACATATAGCAGGATTATTAAACGCAGTTACCGGGTGGGATTTCAATCCTGATTCCCTTATGATGGCAGGAGAGCGAAGTTTCAATGTAAAACGTATGATTAATATCAAGCTTGGTATCACCAAGGAGGATGACAAGCTCCCAAAGATAGCCATCACACCGCTGTCAGAAGGAACATCACAGGGCAAACAGCCAGACATGGAAATTTTAATGCGAGGACATTACAAAGAGCGAGAATGGGACATAAAGACAGCTAAGCCAACGAAGGAAAAATTGCAACAGCTTGGACTTTCTGAGATGATAAAGGAGATATAAATTCATATTCACAGCATATTAATCGACTAGCTTGAAATCTAGTAATCGTGGCAAATTAAAATCCAAAACTGTTTTCGTCTGCCAGCAATGTGGCAAGGAAAGCCCTAAATGGTTAGGCCGCTGTCCCGATTGTGGCGCATGGAATAGCTTTGTAGAAACAACAGTCAGCCCATATCGTGCCGCTTACAATAGGCCTGCGCTTAAGGCGAATAAACCCCAGGAACTCTCCACAGTGGAGAGGAGCACGCTTTCCCGCCTCAGCGTCGGTTTCTCTGAGATAAACCGTGTTCTGGGAGACGGCTTAGTGCCTGGCTCTGTAGTGCTCATCGCCGGAGAACCAGGAGTAGGCAAGTCAACACTATTACTTCAAGCTTCAGCAATGATAGCTAAGGACAAAAGGCCGACATGTTATATCTCCGGGGAGGAATCTGTTAATCAAGTTAAACTCAGGGCTGAGCGGTTAAACATAGATGGTGAAGGGCTTTTCTTTCTGTCTGAAGCCGATATGGCTATTATCATGGAGCACTTGGATGAAATTTCACCCAAACTGGTGGTCATTGACTCCATCCAAACTATGTATCTGGAAGATATCTCGGGGATGCCTGGTAGTATCTCCCAGGTGCGTGAATGCGCATCGCGGATAATGAGGTGGGCAAAGGAAAATAATGTGCCTGTATTGCTTACTGGTCATGTGACCAAGGATGGTTCTATCGCTGGTCCTGGAACGTTGGAACATATAGTCGATGTAGTGCTTTATTTCGAAGGTGAGCCTTTCAGCAGCTACCGTATGCTGCGAGGTATTAAGAATCGCTTCGGCTCCACTAATGAGGTTGGACTTTTCGAAATGGGCAACAGTGGGTTAGTGGAAGTAGATAACCCGTCTCAAGCTTTGTTATCCAGGCACACCGATGCCATGGTCGGCTCAGTAGTAGTGCCCACCCTTGAAGGGAGCCGCCCCTTGCTCGTGGAGCTACAAGCTTTAACTACACCAAATAATTTTGGCCCGCCAAGACGTATCGCCAACGGCGTTGACTTTAACCGCCTGCTTCTAATTATCGCTGTGCTCACTAAACGTGCTGGACTAAGACTTTTTAACCAGGATGTTATCGTCAACGTCACCGGTGGATTAAGGCTCAATGAGCCAGCGATCGACCTTGGAATTGCCTTAGCTATTGCTTCTAGCTTTAGCGACCGTGTCCCAATTTCAGGCTCAGCTGTGTTCGGCGAAATAGGGCTAAACGGAGAGCTTAGAACTGTACCGCAGGTAGAAAGACGAATCGCTGAAGCAGCTAGACTGGGCCTTAAAACTTGCCTCCTCCCTAAACTTAGTTCTGTCATTGCGAGCACAGCGAAGCAATCTCCTGACTATGCCAACATCCAGTTAATTGAAGCTAACTCTCTAGGCCAGGCCCTTCGATTAGGGCTTACCAGGAAAATCAACAGGGAAACGATCAATGGTGAATAAAGCCCCCGAATTGGGAGTCATTATAGCCGCTGCAGGCGACAGCCAGAGAATGGGTAACCTCAATAAAATCTTTGCCACCTTGGGAAACAAACCTTTGTTAGCTTGGTCGGTGGATACCTGCCAAAAATGCCACTTGATTGACCAGATAGTTATTGCGCTGAGAAGCGATGATCTGGAATTAGGACAAGAATTGGCCAGAGAAAGAGAATGGACTAAGGTCACTGACATATATCCTGGTGGTCCATTACGTCAAGATTCCGTAAAGCGAGGCCTGCATAAGTTAGTAAATTGCACCTGGGTCATGATCCATGATGGAGCACGTCCTTTCCTGACTCTGAATCTAATCAAAAAGGGATTGGAGGCGGTGAAGGAAACCGGAGCAGCTATAGCTGCGGTGCCGGTTAACGAAACGATTAAACTTGCCAATGACGCTGAAATAATTGAAAAAACTCTCCAGCGTAGCAAACTATGGGTAGCACAAACCCCACAGATGTTCAAATTTGAGATAATAACAAAAGCCTACGAAGAACTCACTGTGGAAGTAACTGATGATGCTGCTGCCGTGGAGCTTCTTGGCTATAAAGTAAAGCTTTACCCCGGCACATATCAGAATATAAAGATAACCACCCCTGCCGATCTATCTTTAGCGGAGGTCATTATTAGCGATGTTGAGAGTGGGTATCGGTTATGATTGCCACCCCCTTGTTCCAGAGCGTAAGCTAATCCTGGGAGGAGTTCATATCCCTTTTGATAAAGGCTTATTGGGATATAGTGACGCTGATGTGGTAGCTCATGCCATAATTGATGCTTTATGCGGTGCTGCTGATTTAGGCGATATTGGCACCCAATTTCCCCCAGAAAATCCAGAGTACGAAAATATCTCCAGCTTAACTCTATTGAGCAAAATCGCTGAACAAATAAGTAAAAAGGAATTCAAGATAGTCAACATTGACGTTACCATCATTGCTCAACATCCCAAACTATCCCCTTTCACCTCCGAAATGAGGAAACAAATTAGCCATTCGCTGAATATCAAGCCATCCCAGATAACGGTAAAGACCACTACCACCAATGGTTTGGGATTCATCGGGAGAGAGGAAGGAGTAGCTGCTCAATCTATTGCTTTAATCCGCGGGGAAAGTTAGCTTATCACCATGTCGTAACTGGGTTTGTTATCCTGCCAATAAACTACAAATTTGACCCTTCTTCCTTCAACCAAATGCATCTCGCTTTCACTGCGAAGTTTTCTAAAATCCATCATTCCCAAAAAGGCTTTAAGAAGCTCAATTTGCCCGGCAAGCTCTTTATTCTCTGGCTCATCCCTCATATACTTGTTTACCAGATTCCAGTATGCTTCTTTGGTCACAGTCTCGATGCAGTGAGAAAGTGAAGGAACAAGTTCTATACTACACATATTTAAGTTATACAATGCCCTCTCATTGTTTTCAAATGCCAAGACTATTTTTGCGATAATATTGCAATTCACTTGCCGGCACGGTAACATCCCTTTAAAGCAATGGAGCAAATTTGGGCACCCTGGAGGATAGAATACATACAAAAGGCTAAAGAGGAAGGCTGCCTTCTTTGCCAAAAACCCAAAGAGAGTAACGATGAAGCGAATTTCATCCTCTATCGTGGGCAAACCAATTTCATAATGCTAAATGCCTTTCCGTACAACCCGGGGCACTTGATGGTAGCACCTTACCGACATGTGGCAAACCTTCAAGATTTGACCGACGAGGAAGCAAAGGAGCACTTCATCATTGTCAAGAAAAGCATTGAACTTATAACAGAGGTATTGAAGCCAGCGGGTTTCAACATTGGGTTAAATCTGGGTAGGGTTGCCGGGGCTGGCATTGAAGGGCATCTCCATACCCATATAGTACCTCGGTGGGAAGGCGATGTTAATTTTATGCCGGTATTAAGTGAGACGAGGGTCATCTCGGAGGCGTTGGCCGATACTTATCGGAAGCTAAAGGCAAGATTAACCTGATTGTTGTTCCCATTGAGGATAAGAACCCAGTATCTTAACAAAAGTGGCTTCCCGGGTTAGTTCCCCCATCGCTTCCTGATAAACCTTACCACCCAGCTCGCTTTCAAAATCAACATAGAATATATATTCCCAGGGCTTGTTTTTGCTGGGTCTTGATTCCAACTTCGTCAGGTTTATATTCCTGGTAGCAAGGATCCCCAACACAGAATAGAGTGCACCAGGCGCGTTCTTGGTACCGAAGACCAGAGAGGTCTTGTTTTTTTGTCCCAGCCTGGCTTCTTGCTTGGAAATGACGAAAAATTTAGTATAGTTATCCCTATTATCTTCTATTCCAGGAGCCAAAATCTGTAAACCATAAATATCAGCAGCCCTTTCGCTAGCCACAGCAGCACACCCACTCAATGCGCTTTCTTTTATCATCTTGGCACTGCCCGCAGTGTCGTAGCCAGGTACTATGTTGAGCCCCAGTTTTCTTAAGAATTGTTCACACTGAGCCAGGGCTTGAGGATGTGAATAAATCGTGTTTATGCTACTTAGACTTTCGCCAGGTAAAGCCATTAAACAGTGGCTTATCCTGAGGATAATTTCGGCAAATATATTGAGGGGGTATTCTAGAAGCAAGTCATACGTTTCATTGATACTGCCTGCTTGCGAATTTTCCACTGGTACTACGCCAAAATTAGCCCTATCTTCCAACACTGCCTGGAAAACATTCCTAAGTCGAGCACAGGGTAAAAGAGCAGTATCCTCCCCGAAGAACTTTACCACGGCGTCTTCGCTAAAAGCGCCTCTTTCCCCTTGAAATGCGACCTCAGGCATCGTGATTAACTTTCCTTAAATATAGCTTGAAGCAAGTCTATATTTTCAGTGGAAATCAAGCAGATTAGTTGATCACCTTCCCTTAAAACGGTGTTCACAGTTGGTATCTGAGATTCCTCTCCATGGGAAATGACCGAGGATACAACAGAGCCCAATGGCAATGATAGCTCCCCAATTGGCTTCCCCACTGCTGGCGAATTCTTTCCCACTCTCACAAGCACAACTTCCAATCCCCTGTCTCTAATGCTAAATAAGCGAATCAAAGGAAAGAGCATGGTTTCCGCTTTGATATGCTCTGAAACCAGGTACACAATATCCACAACGGACTCTATTCCTAATTTAGCAAATATCTTCTCGTTCCTGGGAACGTTGATTCTAGCGATAACTCGAGGAACATTAAACTTTTGCTTAGCTATCTGACACGCTGCCAAGTTATCCTCATCCTCACCAGTAACGGCGATAACCATGTCTGCTCTACTTATCCCTCCCTTTTCCAAAATGGCCATCTCAGAGGCCTCACCACACAGGCATATGTCACCAAGTTCCTCCTCTATGTGCTCACACTTCCCGGCATCTTTCTCAATCACCAATACTTCATGCCCCTCATCCAGCAATTGCTTACACAGATAATGCCCCAGGTCCCCACCACCAACGACTATAACGTACATCTTTCCCGGTTACCCTTCCAGCCTTTCTTTTAACAGGCGAACAAATACTCTTGTGGGGCTAATAGCCTCAAGACCTAGGCCGCTGTAAAAGTCCTCTCGCAACGGGTCATAGATTCGACATAACACCCTGGGAACATCGAATATCTGCCTGGCAATTTGAGCTGCCATAGCATTCAGTTCATCATCGCGGGTCACTGCTACAAAGGCATCAGCTTGCTCCATACCGGCCTTCCTAAGTACTTCCTCATCAGTGGCATCCCCCGAAAAGGCCATGCCACTGAAATCAGGCGGTAATTTGTCAAAACTAGCATTATCTACATCAATAATGGTTAGCTTATGCCCATCAGCATCGAGTAAATGAGCCAATTCAGCCCCTATACGTCCACAGCCCATAATAATTACATTCACTGTTCAACTTCAAGAAATGGAGTCTCGATATAATAAGACTCGGCAAGGAGCTTCTTTCAACACATGATAGACAGCCTTGCCCAAATCGGGTATACCAGGTGCTTTCTTATAAACAGTCGCCATTATTATTAAATCTACCTCTCTTTCCACAGCCTCATTAACGATAGCTGGTCCAGCATCACGAGCCTGGAGCAGATCGGTCTCTACTTCATAATCCGCGTCAGCAGCAATATCTTCAGCGTGGGTAAGTATTTTCTCTGCTTTCTCAGTCTCTGAATCGACCTGAGTATCCAGAGGGAGGCTTCGCTCCACCTCAATAATATAAACAGCGTAAACTTTTGCTTTAGCTTTCCTGGCTAAACTGCAAGCTAGCTTTACGACCTCCTCATCAACACCACTACCATTTGTAGGCACCAAAATGTTCTTTATCTCCATCATCAACTGGAGATATTAACCTGCTATCCTTTTTTAGTCAACAGGAAGCTTAGCTTCTGGAGCTACTCGAATCAAAGGTAATTTCTTTCGATGGCGAAATGCGAGGTAAAAAATAAGCCCAAAGGTCATCCAACCAAAACCAACCCAGCGGGCGTAAGGTTGTGTCATAACCACTGTCAGCCAAATAGCACTGGAAAACACTAGTCCGAGAATAGCTGTTACGGGCAATTCACACCCCTTGAACTTGATATTCCCCCGGAGCCTAAAAGGACGGGGAAGCTCGGGATGCCTTATCCGCAACCTGAGTATGGAGGCATGAGCTAAAGTAAAAGTGAGGAGGGAACCAAAAACATACAGACCACCCAATATGATAAAAGTATCAGGAGCAAAGAATCCTGGAATGAGCAGCAACAGAGCAAATAAGGAAAAAAAGATTATCGCTCTATGAGGCGTCTTAAATTTATGATGAACTCTTGAGAATAGCAATGGTATAAGCTGAAACTTTCCCAGAGAAAAAGTTAACCTGGAAATCCCCATAAGCCCGGCATTAGTAGCGATAATCAAAATGGTTGTTGCTAACACAGCTACTAATATGGGCAGGAGTTTCAGAATCCCTCCGAAAAAGGCGGTAATGACGATAATCCCTGCTGGGCTCGACGACAATCCTGCAGCTATCTCCTCAGGCACTATAGCTGTAGAAAGCCCATAGGCGATGCCAGCTACAGGGTCTCTTGCCCATTCTGAAGCCATCTCAATCGGTGTCATAGTGGAGAAAGCCGCTACCGAGATGCCACTGAATAAAATCATCACCACGAATATCATCAAGATTAACGCTCTGGGGGCAGTTATCGCAGGATGCCTTGCCTCTTCAGAAAGCTGTGATACTGTCGCCACCCCGGTATAAGCCACCGTGGCTATAGCAATGCCCAGAATTAGACCGGATGCTGAAGGCCAGTTACCTATAACGTTATGAGAAAAGATTTCAGGGTGAGGAGCGAAAATGAACAATATCGCTAGAGCTATAATAAGTATTTGGGTAAGCACATCCAGTATAGCAAAGGCAGTATTAAAAATTGATGACTGTTTAACGCCGATGACATTGAGGCACATCAAGAAAAAAATGATTCCCATAGCAGCAATCGTGCCGGTTACTGGTTCTGTAAGTGGCTGCCAAAAATATCCCAGGTAAGCCGGGGCAGTATAAGCGGAAATAGCAATGGTTACGATATAGTTAAATGCCAGTGCCCAACCAGTTATGGAGGCGAGTAAATCATTAAAGCCACGGCGAGCAAAACTGGCTGAACCACCAGCCTCAGGTATCATAGCTGTGCCTTCAGCATAAGAGAGAGCGGTAAAGATGAAAAAAATGCCGGCAATAAGTAAAACTACAGGGGTTGCCCCCAGAGCGACTAAAGCTACAAGCCCTAAAGCATAATAAATGGATGAGCCAACATTGCCGTAGCCAGCACTGAATAAACCAAATACTCCCAGGGCACGTCTTAAAGGATGAGCTTTGGCTCGGGGACGACGTACAAACTTGTCTCCCAGCTTGGGGCGCCAATCAGTACCCAAAATAAAGCCCTACCATATATCGATGGTTATTTTATTGCTCGGCGATTTTAGTTTACCCCACAATTACTGTCAACAGTAATCCCTCTCCTTAGCTGTTCTAGCCATGCCATCGATTTAACCTCCCTCTGCAAAAAATACGTTATATACTCCTGCACTAACTGCCTCAACTCTGAAGATAGCTTGGAAGACATTTTTACCCGGCTGGCGGTAGGATAATCGCAATCCTGCCACAGCCGAAGAACTTTTAATGCGTCAATTGAAATAGCGCGAGAGGCAAATTCTGCATGATTACATTCAGGGCATAGTGCTCCTCCCTGGCCAGGACTAAAAAAATTGAGCCCTGGCTTAAGGGATGAACTACAGACAACGCATTTATGCAACTGAGGGCGATAGCCAAGATGATGAAGAAGCTGAAGTTCGAAATACCGTAATACAGTTTCGTCACCATTGCTCGGTGATAGATTCTTCAAGGTATCAAGCAGTAAATCAAATAATGGTTGGTTGGGGCTACCCTCAGTAGTAAAAACATCAATGAGTTCTAAGATATAAAGACCACAAGAGATGCACCACAGGTCGCCTTTCAATCCCGAGAATCCATCGATAGTCTGGCTTTGAGTGATAATATCCAGGTTACGTCCCTTAGCCAGCATTAACAAGCTGTAATTTGGAGGTTCTACATTACCACCCAGTTTACTTCCAGGACGACATGCCCCCTTAGCCACCGCCTTTAGTTTCCCAAACTCCAGAGTATAAACAGTAACAATTTTATCAGCCTCACCAAACTTGGTCTGCTTAATGGCAATACCTTGAGCCTGATAGGTATGGGGTGAAGTCATTGACAGCCTATTAGAATTCTTGTCTGCTCTCCAGTGCCTGGGCAAGCGTCACATCATCAGCATACTCTAACTCGCCACCGAATGGTAACCCGCGGGCCAGACGGCTAATGCGAACACCCTGAGGGGCAAGGACCCGGTGCAAGTATAACGCCGTTGTTTCGCCTTCCAGATTAGGATTGGTCGCCAGAATCACCTCATTAACCGAACCATCCTGAAGCCGAGATAATAATTCATTTATCTTCAACTGTTCGGGGGCTATTCCTTGCGACGGGTTAATCGTTCCGTGAAGCACATGATATACGCCTTGATACTTCCCAGTGCGCTCTAAAGGCAGGATATCTGATGGTTTTTCCACGACACAGATTTTAGAATGGTCTCGCTGTTTATCTTGACAAATAGGGCAAGGATCACAATCGGTGATATTAAAACAGATTGAACAGAGTCTTATCTTCCCCTTAAGCTCCGAAATAGCCTCGGCCAGGGCTTTAGCTTCTTCGTCCGAATTGCGCAGCAAATAATAAACTAATCTTTGAGCACTTTTGGGGCCGATGCCGGGCAATTTGCTAAATTCCCCGATCAAATTTGCTATGGGCTCAGCAACAAATGCCATCTCTCAAAGAATTCCTGGTAAATCAAGCCCGCCGGTCAAGCTACTGAGATGTTTTCTGGCAAGTTCCTGTGATTTAGTAATGGCTTCATTAACCGCTGCCATGACCAAGTCCTGAAGCATTTCAGTGTCTTCAGCATCCACCACCTCCGGTGATATTTCCACCGAGCGAATTCTCTGGTGTCCATCAATTACCACTTTGACCGCGCTACCGCCGCTGGTAGCCTCAACGGTAATGTTCCCTAATTCCTCCTGCCCCTTAGCTAATTTCTGTTGAAATTGCTGTGCCTGACGCAATATCGATTTATCTATTTTCATCTTCCCAATTTATTGATCCACAACTCTGCCACCCATTTCTATAGCAGCCTTGATTATCGGATCTTCCCTCTTTGATGAACCGGGCGCCCTTTCCTTTCGCTCAACTAATATGCACCTTACTTTACTGGGCTGCTGGAAAAACTCTTCAAGTTTCCTTTCTACCAGATGCTGATACTTGGGGTCTTCGATCTTTTCCTTATGGAACGAATAGTAAAAACCCAACACCAGAGTATCATCCTCCACTGCCACTGGCTCGCAAGCACTGCGTAAAAAGGCATCCAGATTACCGTTTGAACCTTCGCCTTTCAAAGAATTGATAAACTCTTTCCACCGAGCCTGCACATACCTGATGCCTTCGCTCTCCTCAACTTTTTCCGTCAATAAGGTAGATTCTTCACCAAATTTCTCAGAATCTTGCGGTAAGGTAGCCTCTGCAATTTCCGAAGGTCTATCGATGGTAACCTGCTGCCCATCAGCAAAGGACAAAACACAATCCACTAAAGCCATCTCCAAAGGTAAAACAGAATAACTATCACCGCGAAAATCTATTCCGGCAAGAGATTTGATCGCTTTTAATAAGTAATCCAGCTTAACACTGGCTACAGTTTCCTTCATTTCATTCAAGTCTTCACTGGTAACATCTATCGCCTCTTCGCAATTGGATTTGGCTAACAATAAACCCCGAAAATACTCCACAAGTTCTCGATTGAATAAGCGAAGGTCAATGCCGTCGCTGTTGACACTGTTGATAACCTGAAGACCAGCGGAGATGTCCCTGTTGAGGACGTGCTTTGCCAATCGCTTCACCCTTAAATCGCTGGTTAACCCCAGAGTTGCCTGAACCTGCCCAAAATCAATCTTGCGGCCGTAATAGCCTACCAATTGCTGCACTAAATTTTCTGCGTCACGAAGACTCCCCGTAGCCGCTCGAGCGATAGCCCTCAGAGATTCAGGCTCAATCTGGATATCTTCTTTTTGACATATCATTTTCAGTTTATCCACTATCGCTGATTGTCCCAAACGACAGAAGTTAAACCTCTGGCATCTCGACACTACTGTGGATATCACCTTGTGTGGCTCAGTAGTAGCTAAGACGAAAATTACATGAGGTGGTGGCTCCTCCAGAGTCTTCAACAGGGCATTGGAAGCTGCTTCAGTAAGCATGTGGACTTCATCTATGATGTATACCTTGTAGCGCGTGATGCTGGCGCTATAACCCACCCTTTCCCTGAGATTGCGAATCTCGTCAATGCCGCGGTTGCTGGCAGCATCTATCTCCATTATATCCAGAGAGCTTCCTTCGGTAATGGAGCGGCAAATATCACAATTGTTGCATGGTTCGCCCCCTTGCTGATTGGGACAATTAACCGCCTTGGCCAGGATACGCCCGGTACTCGTTTTGCCAGTGCCGCGAGGACCGCAGAAAAGATAAGCATGGGCTACTTCCCCGCTCTCCACAGCGCGGCGCAAAGTCCTTGTTATCGGCTCCTGCCCCACTACTTCAGCAAAATTCTGCGGTCGCCACTTACGATAGAAAACTTCAAACCCCATATGATATCTCTTATTATACTCCCCACAATAAAATTCCTAAAGAGATTTTGTCTATTATCGGCTTGATTCCCGGTTATGACGGGAAATGAAAAAGTTCGATTAACCTGATGGCAGAAATAAGACAGCGGTAGCCGTTGGGAACAGCTACCGCTGTCTTGCTAAAACGCACTAACTAGTGAATTAGCTAACAGAGTAAGATGAAAGCTCTCTGGTCTCCACGCCGGCCCAGAGGGAGCGCTCTATCTCCTTTACAACTGACTTCACCTTAGTTTCGTTGATCCAGTACTCGTTGACATAAGTGCCCGGGCTTGTGGGCTCGTATGCCACCATATGCCAGCAGTCGAATGTTCCCGCGGGCACGGTAATGGTCTCCTCCTCACCAAGTATCTTAAACTCTAAATCAGTAATTTCATCCAGGACACCAGCTACAACACGCACTGAACCGCTCCAGGTCTTCTCGTCGCTAAAGGGCCAGCCATAATCTCCAGTAAGAGTCCAGGTGACGGTGGATGGCAACCCGGGAAGCTCTGCGATTGCTGAACTCTGCTGCAGGTACACCAGATGGGCTTTGCTGGTCCATATATCAGCCGTCTCGAGGTGTAACGTTAGCGGCATATCGGCGGCATCACGGGTCGCCGCAGGAGTGAATTCACCATGAGACATGTAACAAGCTTCCTCTCCAACTGCCTCTTCACCTGTCACGGTGACCGTTAATTGACAAGTATCTTGTTCGGTCTTGCCCCCTGGATTTGCATAAGAGCAGTCCAGTACCCAGTAGTCACCAACAGACCAGGTTGGCACCCCTTCGACTGGTGGGGCTCCCTCTTCACTTACGGTAAAGCTCTTACTCTTGCTGTCATCAGGGGTGGAGAGCTCCGCAGTGTAGTCGCCTGCAGTTGTTGCGGCGTAGCTAAAGCTGACGCTGCTGCTTACGCCACCGGCTAATGAGCTGACAGACTTGCTATCAGTATAGTCGCCAATGGTCAAGCCAACATCACAGTCGCCAGATTCTTCCCCTACATTGGTGACAGTAGCGGAGATGGTAACCGTGGCATCAACAACCGGCGCTGACGGCGAAACAGTCACGCTGGAAAGCGTAAACTCAGCAGGCGCCGGCGGTGCCCCACACGCTGCCAGAAAGCTTACTGTCAGTAGCAAAATAACCATCACACCAAAAACCCTTTTCATTTCCGTACCTCCTTTTTGTTTTTACCCTTCATTATATTCTTGTTACAAATAACATATAATATGACCTGTGCTATTGTCAATAGTTTTATAACAAACTTTCGAGATTATAACCCTTTATTGGCAATATAGCTAGCCAGATCAGCGAGACGACAACTATAAGCCCACTCATTATCATACCAGGCCAACACCTTCACCAGATTGCCATCGATAACCATAGTACTCAAGGCATCAAAAATAGCACTGGCTGGATTACCCTTAAAGTCCGAGCTTACCAGGGGCGCATCGCAGTATTCCACAATACCCTTAAGTTCCCCTTCAGCAACTTTCTTAAAGGCATCGTTGACCTGTTCAACGGTCGCTTCCCTATTCAAATCAGCAACGAAGTCAACGATGGATACTGTTGCCGTAGGCACCCTTATGGCGATGCCATGTAGTTTCCCTTTAAGCTCAGGAATAACCACGGTTACCATGCGAGCTGCACCGGTAGTGGTAGGTATGATATTAACAGCGGCAGCCCTGGCACGACGCAAATCGTGATGAAACACATCCAGGATTTTCTGGTCATTGGTGTAAGAATGAATAGTGGTCATCAGTCCGTGTGTAATCCCGAAACTTTGATGCAGCACCTTGACCACCGGGGCAATGCAGTTAGTGGTGCAGGAACCATTGGAGATGATGCGATGCTTATTCGGGTCATATTGCCCTTCATTGACGGCGAGGACAATGCTTATGTCCTCGCCGTGAGCTGGCGCTGAGATAATCACCTTCTTTGCTCCGCCTTGAAAGTGGCTTGCCGCTTTACCAGCCTCGGTGAAAAGCCCCGTTGATTCAATCACAATATCCACCCCAAAATCGCGCCACGGAATTTGAGCAGGGTCTCGTTCAGCTATCACTTTTATCTTCCTGCCATCAATTATAATAGACCCCTCCTGTGCCTCCACCTTGCCCGGATAAACGCCATAATTGCTATCATACTTGAAAAGGTGTGCGTTAGTTTTAGCATCGGTAAGGTCATTGACTGCCACCACCTCCAATTCACCGCCACACCGCTCCATAATCGCCTTCAGAGTTAATCTGCCAATACGTCCAAAACCATTGATACCAATTTTTATGCTCATTCCTGCCTCCTTCTCATTAGTCCTTAACTAAAAATAAAGAAACACCGTCTTTGTCAATCTTCCCAATTTTGTCCTGCAAGGTCAGTAACCTGATGTGGGCAGCAGTTTCCCTCACAGCAAGTCTCTTGTCCCAAATTCCTAAATCTTCAAAAGCAACGCCCCCGGACTCAACCTTCCAGGGAATCTCTGTAGCTATTTGATAAATTGTCTTTAAATTGCCATTCAAAGCCTTTATGATGTCCATGTTCCTTTGCTCTCGATGGCGAACTATATCATCTATCCTGAGCTTTAGACCATTGAACACTGGCCCATGCCCTGGGAAAACAAAATTTACGCTGCGGTTTTGCACCTTTTTCAGGGAATCAAGATAATCACCTAGCGGATTATCACCCGATTGAGCATGAAGACCTACATGAGGGAAACTATCATACAAGACGAGGTCTCCGGAAAATAGCCAGCCCTTCTTTGGCTCACGAAGACAAATATGTCCTGGCGAGTGCCCTGGAGTATGCAGCACCTCGAAATCGAATGCGCCATTGGAAATCTCATCGCCTCCATCCAGAACAACTTCAGGCGCTTCAGGAGAAACAAACTCTCGCAGCCACAGTGAAGCTTTTGCGAAGCCAGATACCTCTCCTATGGGAACACCATAGCTAAAAAGCTCCAATTCTACTTTCCTGAGAAGTTCCTCAAAGTTCACATATCTTAGATTGATAAGCTCCCCCTCAATCTTATGCATAGCTATCTTAGCTCCACAAAGTTCCTTCACCTTGCCCGCCAGCCCATAGTGGTCTGGGTGAATATGCGTGACAACTATTTGCTGAATATCCCTCAACTTAAGCCTGTCCCACTCCAGCCCCCTGATAAAAGCGGATAAACCTTCAGGACTATCCCAACCAGCATCTATCAATATGCTGCCCTCATTGCCCTCAACAACATATACATTGGTATCCCCCGGTATGCCCTTAGGGAAGGGGATTTTCAGTTGATGAACACCGGCAACTATTTCCACGATTTCATTTTCTCCAGGTTGTAAAAGGCCTGCTTACCTGGGTAGCGAGCACTTTCTCCAAGCTCTTCTTCTATCTTGAGGAGACGATTATACTTAGCCAGTCTCTCGCCGCGGCAAGGAGCACCAGATTTAATGAATCCCGCCTGAGTGGCTACCGCCAAATCAGCTATGGTGGTATCCTCAGTCTCACCGGAACGGTGGCTAACTACAGTTGTCCATCCCGCTTTTTGTGCCCTTTCAATAACAGCAAGAGCCTCGCTGAGCGTCCCTATCTGATTCGGCTTGATAAGGATTGAGTTAGAGGCTTTCTCAGCAATTCCTCTTTCAAGACGTTCCATATTGGTGACATAAAGGTCGTCGCCAACAAGCTGAATCTCCTTACCTAATTTAGCCATAAGCAACAACCACCCTGCCCAGTCATCCTCCCCCAGACCATCTTCAATACTAATAACAGGATAATCAGATACTAATTTGGCATAATAATCTACCATCTCAATCGAAGTAAGAGTAATCTCTTCACGGGACAAAACATACCTGCCATTCTGGTAGAAGCCGCTCGCCGCAGGGTCAAGGGCGAGAAACAAATCCCCTCCAGCCTTGTAGCCCGCCAGGTCAATAGCAGCCAATATCACTTCTATCGCCTCCTGACTGGAAGAAAGCTGTGGGGCAAAACCACCCTCGTCGCCTATGTTGGTATTCAAACCCTTATCTCTGAGGACTTTGCCTAAGGAGTGATACACTTCACTGCTCATTTGCATAGCTTTGCCAAAATTAGCAGCACCGACAGGCACGATCATAAACTCCTGAAAATCAGTGGAGCCCGGGGCATGTTTGCCACCATTCAAGATATTCAGCATCGGAACAGGCAATAGGGAGGTTTTTGCCCCACTTAAATAACGATATAATGGCAGCCCCAGGAAATTGGCGGCTGCCCTGGCTATTGCCAGAGATACCCCCAGTATGGCATTAGCGCCAAGCCGAGATTTGTTAGCCGTGCCATCAAGCTCAATTAGTTTCTGGTCTATAGCTGTTTGTTCCAATGCAGACATGCCAGTTATCTCAGGGGCAATCTCATTATTGACATGGTCTACAGCCTTTAAAACGCCAAGCCCGTTATACCTGCTGTTATCACCATCACGAAGCTCAACAGCCTCGTACTTGCCTGTGCTCGCCCCTGAAGGAACGGAAGCCACACCAAGAACGCCATCAATTAATGTTACCTGTACCTCGATAGTGGGATTGCCCCGAGAATCGAGAATCTCCCTGGCTGCAACGCTCTCGATGCTTGCCATTTCCAGATGTATTTTGAACTCAGCTAGCCCGCATCATTGCCAGCTCCATCATGTCGCTGCCAGCCCCATCATGTCGCTACGAGCCCCCATTGTGTCATTGCGAGCCCTTCGCTTTCTGTCATTCTGAGCGTAGCGAAGAATCTCATAGCGCTCAGGACAGGCTCCGCGAAGCAATCCCATGACCTTTACGCTTCCTGGCGAGAGAGACAGCCTTATCCACCGCCTCTCCAGCATTGTCAACCCTGATTATGGCATCGACCTCTTTACCATTTCGAGATAGTAACCAGGTATTCAATCCAATAACCGGTATACCACTCTTCAAGGCATAGGCAATCTCACTGAGCGTTCCATAGTTGCCCCCAATAGCAATCACTGCCTGGGCTGACTTGACCACCGCCATGTTTCTGGCATAGCCTACCCCGGTGGCTATAGGAATGTCTACCCATTGGTTAGCCATACTGATATCCTCACCGGGCAAAACGCCAACAGTCACACCGCCTTTTGACCTGGCTCCACGACAAACTGCCTCCATAACGCCTCCTAACCCACCGCATACTATGGTGGCACCCTGTTGGGCTAAACCTTCACCAACGGCTTCAGCTAATTTAGCTTCCTCCGCAGAACAGGACGAGTCTCCAATAACAGCAATGACCATCCTGGCGTTAATCATATGCAATAATATCAGCTAAAGCCTTAAAATAAAATCTCTGCAGGTATAATTCAACACAAGTCCTACCGTCATTGCGAGCCAAAGGCGAAGCAATCTCAGGTTTCCCTCCCGGGCTAATTGAACTTCCCCATTGCTGCCTGAATGCCCTGGATAAGGAAACAATCGATTGCCTCAGCCACGGTAATGATAGCTGACCTGATTACTTCCTCTTCTTGGGCAGTAAGATCGCCAAGCACATAGCTTACTATAGCATCCTCGGCATCCTGAGCAGGACGTCCAATGCCTACCCTGATTCGGGGGAAATCCTCACTCCCCAGAGTGGAAATGATTGACTTCATTCCCTTATGTCCCCCTGAGCCGCCACTTTGACGAATCCGAACTTTGCCCAGGGGCAAGTCAAGGTCGTCATAGATTACCAAGAGATTGCTCAACGGAACGTCATATTTCTCCACCAGGCAACCCACCACCTCACCACTAATGTTGACGAATATCTGTGGCTTGGCCAGCAGCAATTTACTGCCAGCTACTTCACCAACACTTATCCTGGCCCGGCACTGCCTCCTATCAAACGGAATGGAATGACGCCTGGCGAAATAACTCAAGCAGCGAAAGCCAACATTATGCCGATTATGAGCATAAGCCTTGCCCGGATTGCCCAAGCCAACAATGAGTTTCATCGAAACCTGTGCTATATTATAGACCAAAGACTGGGCTTTTTATCTTTACGAGAGAATACATGAAAGAATATAACTATTGCCCCATTTGTGCCACACCTCTACAAATAGGAATGATTGACGGAAGAACGAGGAAATACTGCCCTAAATGCGATTTCGTTGATTATAAGAATCCCCTGCCAGTAGCATTGGCCGTGGCAGTAAAAGATAAAAAGTTTCTACTCATTAAAAGAGGATTACCACCCAAAAAGGGTATGTGGGGGTTTGCTTCAGGTTTTATTGAGATCGGAGAAACACCGGAAGAAGCTTGCTTAAGGGAGCTGGAGGAGGAGACCGGGGTATCTGGCAGGATAGCAAAATTAGTCGGCGTAATCAGAATAGACGACAAGGAAATATATGGGGATATGTTGATAGTGGCATATCTAGTTAAGGTAAAAGACGAAAAGCTAGCTCCTGGAAGCGAGGTGGAGGATGCTAGATTCTTTGATATACCTGAACTACCTGGTTATTACAGTTCCCTTCTCAAAGATGTCATTGAAGAGATTCAAAATCAGGAAATATTCTGACTTAGCAATTCCAAGAATTCAGCTTCGCTAAGCGTCTTTATTCCTAATTTTTTAGCCTTAGCCAATTTGGAGCCAGGGTCAGCACCAACCACGACATAATTCGTCCTTTTAGTCACATCTGAGCCAGCTTTGCCACCCAGTTCCTTGACCCTCGCCTCTGCTTCCGAACGAGCAAATGCCTCCAGCTTTCCGGTGATGACAAACTCCAGCCCAGTTAGAGGTAATTTTTCAGGCTTTGCTTCCTCAACCTTCTCTCTCTCCAGCTTCACTCCGGCTTTCCTTAATTTTTCAATAATATTTTTATTCCCCTTCTGCCTGAAGAAGGCAACGATGCTATCGGCTATCTTGGGGCCAATGGAGGGAAGGGATAGAAGCTCCTCCCGGCCAGCCTTAGCCAGTTCGTCAATACTGGAAAACTTATCCGCCAGTAACTCGGCATACTCCTCACCAACATGTAAAATCCCCAAAGCGAAGATGACTCGCGCTAGAGGTCTGTCCTTGCTCGCATCAATAGATTCAAGCGCATTGGAGACGCTCTTATCAGCCATCTTTTCCAACCCGAGAAGCTGTTGCGGGGTAAGATAGTACAAGTCAGCCACATCCTTGACCAATCCTTTTTCAAACAAAGCCTGACACAGCTTTTCCCCCACGCCGTCTATATCCATAGCATTACGGGCGACGAAGTGCTTGATTTGCTCCAGAGCCCGGGCGGGGCAGGCAGCGTTGGTACAGCGGTGCATTGCTTCATCCTCAGGCTTTATCACTTCAGCCCCGCATACCGGACAATGAGTGGGCATATGAAAAACCTTCTCTTTCCCGGTGCGTTTGCTGACCACAGGGCTAACAATCTCAGGTATGACCTCCCCAGCCCGCTGCACGATAACGGTATCCCAAATCTTGATATCTTTGCGGTGAATATCTTCCTCATTATGCAGTGCCGCTGAGCTAATAACCACGCCGCCTACATGAACTGGCTCCAAAATGGCATAAGGGTTAAGACTTCCCGTCCTGCCCACATTTATACCGATGTCGATAAGACGCGTGGTGCCTTGAACAGCAGGAAACTTATAAGCGATCGCCCACCTGGGCTCACGGGCCACCGTGCCCAGCTCTCCCTGAAAGACAATGGAGTTAACCTTCACCACCATGCCATCAGCTCCATAAGGCCAGCTTTCTCGACCCTCCACCCATTTCTGATGATATTCCTCCGCCTCATCAATAGTGTGGCATAAAGCTATGTCGGGATTTACCTTGAATCCCAATGACTTGAGATATTGCATAATCTCCCAGTGCGTATCAGGCACTGCCTTCCCCTCCACAGGCCCCAGTCCGTAAACAAATATGTCCAGGGGGCGTTTAGCAGTGATGCTGGAATCAAGCTGCCTCACCGAACCAGCAGCGGCGTTCCTGGGATTGGCAAAAAGAGGAAGTCCTTCCCTTGCTCTCTCGTCATTAAGCTTCTTGAATCCTTCCCTGGGAATATAGACTTCGCCTCTAACTTCAAACCTTGGCGGTGCTTCTTCCCCTGGCACAGAGAGTGGAATGCTTCCTATAGTCCTCAAATTCTGAGTGATATTCTCCCCCCGGTAACCATCGCCCCGAGTTGCTCCGGTGACGAGCAGACCATCAATATAAGTTAACGCCACCGCCAGACCATCAATTTTAGGCTCGCAAACAAGGTCAAAATCGCTGCCACCTAAAAGGTTGCTTGCCCGCCTGTGCCAGGCAGCCAGATCTTCATAAGAAAAAGCGTTGGCCAGACTAAGTAACGGCTCAGGATGTTCTACGACACCAAATTCCTCGGCAGGAGGAGCACCAATCCTTTGAGTGGGCGAATCGGGGCTAATAAGTTCAGGATGCTCAGCCTCAAGCTGGCTGAGCTCCCGCATAAGCTCGTCATATTCTTCATCGCTGATCTCGGGACTATCAAGGACATAATAGCGGTGATTATGATAATTAATCAGCGAGCGCAGCTCTTCTATCCGCTGCTTCACTTCAGCCACACCTCCCGTGGCACAACCTGAGAATTACTAAGAAACAAGCCCTATGGCGCGAGCTATTCTTTCCCTTTGTAACTCGGTGTCGCCAAAGGCAATGCTTGCCGCTTTAGCCCTCCTGTAGTAAAGCCCGGGCTTGAACTCTCTATGAGTGCCATTGCCAGCATACAATCTTACCATCAATCTGCTAAACTCTTTGTAATTCTGGTTTACATATGATTTAGCCATAGCAACTTCTTTGGCGCAGGGGAGACCCTCCGATTCCATCCATACTGCCTCGTAGACCAGATACTTACTGGTAGTCAGGCTGATGAACATATCAGCCATTATATGTTGAAGTGCCTGGAACCGGGCAAGAGGCTCATCATATTGAACTCTATCCTTTAAGTAATCCGTGGTCATAGGAACAATCCCATCCATAGCGCCAAGGGACTCGCTGGCCTTGGCAATGGCTGCTCTCTCCATAACTTTGTTTACAATAGGCCATCCTTTATCCAGCTCGCCTAGCATATTTTTCTTGGGCACAGCGACATCTTTGAAGCTTACCTCACACAGCTTTTCCATGCCTATGGTCGGTATTACTTCGCAATGAATTCCCGGACTCTTGGCATCCACTATGAACAGGGTAATGCCGTCTTCAGGTGAAGCACCTTCCCTGGTTCTGGCAACAACTATCATATAATCAGCGTTGATAGCTTGTTCTACAAAGAGCTTTGTGCCGTTAATTACAAAGTCGTCTCCTTTAGGTACTGCTTTGACAGCGACATCGGAGGCGTCATATATGCCATCAGCTTCAAGCAAAGCCAGGGTAAAAATCAATTCCCCATTGGCTATCTTCGGTAAGAACTCTTTTTTCTGCTCCTCACTTCCAGCATCAATAATAGGGTAAGCACCTTCAAGCACAGTGCAAAAGAAAGGTCCAGGAGCGATATTTCGTCCCATTTCCTCCAGAACTATCGACAAATCCTGAAAGGTCATTCCCATACCCTCATATTCTTCAGGAATAACCAAACCCATCCAGCCTAACTCAGCCATTCCTTTCCAGATTTCAGGATCATGCCCCGTATCCGATTCCTCTATTTCCCTCACTTTTATCTCGGGGTATTTCTCCACAAGGAAATCGGCTGTCGATTTCCTCAGCATTGTTTGTTCTTCTGTGAAAGTAGTATCCATATTCCCTCCTTATTTTGCTGCTTGAGCTGCAGCTACAGCCTTCTCTATAGACACCGGCGAAAGTGGCCTGGGCATTCCCAAACCATACCACGCAATGATGTTCTTTTGTATCTCATTGGTCCCCATGGAGATGGTCAGTACAAAAGCCGTCTGATACAGGCTCTCCCAGACACCGCTCTCACGTGCCCACCTGGAAGCGCTAACCTGACCATAGGTGCCTAATATATCAGTTCCGAGAGCACCCAGACGCTCAAATAAATCGCCTACGAACACCTTCATTGCTGATGATTCAAATAGCGCCGCCACCTGATTTCTATTTTGTTGATCCGCTATGTAATACGCCAGAGTACGAGATGCCTCGATTTCGGTAGCCATCTCAGCAAGCTTATTGCGAATAACTGGGTCTTGCGCCAGAGGCTTGCCACCCACTTTTGTCTCATTGCAATACCCCACTAACATTTCCAGCATCCGCTGTACCGCTGAGACAGCCAGTACATTAGACCTTTCGAAATTAACCAGAGTCTGACTGACTGTCCACCCCTGATTTTCCTCGCCAATAATCTGGCCCGCAGGGACATGCACATCGTCAAAGAAGACCTCATTATACAAATGCGCTCTATTCAGATATTCAAGAGGATTTATACTGATCCCTGGTGTCTTCATGTCCATTAGTAAGAACGAAATGTTACGACGTTTACGACCCTGGGGGTCGGTTCTGAACAAGCCAAAAGCCCAGTCAGCGTTATGAGCATTTGTGCTCCAGGTCTTCTGCCCATTTATCACATACTCATCGCCCTTCCTTATAGCAGTAGTGGTAAGAGCTGCCAAATCTGAGCCAGCGTTAGGCTCACTATACAGCTCACACCATAACGTATCGCCATTCCCAATCCCGGGTAGAAATCTATCTTTTACTTCCTTGTTTCCCATAGCGAGAAGCGTAGGGCCAAGCATTTCTATTCCAAAGATATCAACGCCAGGCAGACCGTAATATCCTCTGGCCTCACCAAAGAAGACGCGGTCCATATGAGTTCCTACCCCTCCATACTCCGGAGGCCAGCCAAGCCGAAGCCATCCCCGCTTGGCGAATTCCTTACGGCAACGCGTTACGTAAGGCTGGTTCTTAGTCTCAAAGTCGGCTTCTATCCCCCCTATGAAATCTTCGGGCCTTTCCTCACTCAGTTCCTTGCAACCATCGAAAAATTCCTTCCTCCTTTTCTCCTCTTCCTCCGAAAGTTTAAAGTCCATCTGTAACCCTCCTTCTTGAATTTATTCCTCAGAAGACCTTACCATAGCTTATTTCCCAAGAACGCTCTATTTCCCGACCCATCAGCCCAAACCGCTCAATTTTACAACCCCCTGCCCCCCATGTCAAATGCCAATTTAGTAGCTATCAGCCTTCAGCCATTAGCCTTCAGCCTCATACTGACTGCTTTTCATATTGTTTAGTATTTCGGATTTAGTATTCTATTCTTTTCTGTCACCTTGCATTTTGATTTTTGACTTTTGACTTACTTTCGCTCTGTCATTTTACATTTTGATTTTTGAGTTTTGCTTTCCTGAGATTGCCGCGCCTTCGGCTCGCAATGACACCAGAAAAGTTGCGACGACAAGCCGCCTCCTCTGTCATTCTGAACCCCTTGCCTTCTGTCATTCTGAACCCTTTGCCTTCTGTCATTCTGAGGGAGAGAAGCGACCGAAGAATCTCGCTCAGGATAAACCCCGCGAAGCAATCTCATTGCATCTACCTCTTCAGCGTTATAGTATTTACCAAACCGATGACCGCAAAAGCTATAGAGTGGCTCGATAACGAGCTGCGGATTTTAGACCAGAGCAAGCTCCCCCACAGGCAAATCTTCATTGACCTGTCCGATTACCAGGATGTCGTTTCGGCTATTAGAACGATGCAAATTCGGGGGGCACCCGCCATCGGTGTCGCTGCTGCTTATGGAATCGCCTTAGGCGCACAGAAGCTAGAGGCGGAAAATAAAACCCGCTTCTTTGACGAGTTTGACAAGATCCTGGAAGCCTTCGCCACCTCCAGACCTACCGCAGCCAACCTCTTTCGTGCCATTGACATGATGAAAAAGGCTGCCCGCGGCAACGATGTTTCTGAGATAAAAAAGTCACTGATTGATGAAGCAAAACGAATTCACCATGAGGAAATAGAGGCAACCACCAAGCTCAGTCAACTGGGAGCCGAGCTTATTAAAGACGGCTTTATCATCCTCACCCACTGCAATGCCGGCCCTTTAGCCACCGCAGGCTATGGCACCGCCCTCGGGATAATCAAAGCGGCTAATGAGCAGGGAAAGAGAATAAGCGTAATCGCCACCGAAACTCGTCCTCTGCTGCAGGGAGCAAGGCTCACCGCCTGGGAGTTAAAGCAAGAAAATATTCCGGTAACCCTAATCACCGACTCCATGGCAGGCTACTTTATGAGTCAGGGCAAGATAAATTGCGTTATCGTCGGCGCCGATAGAATCGCCGCCAATGGCGATATCGCCAACAAGATCGGCACCTATACCCTGGCGGTGCTGGGTAAAGAAAATAACATTCCCTTTTATGTCGCTGCTCCCACCAGCACCATTGACCCATCGCTGTCTTCAGGAGCGGAAATCCCTATTGAGGAACGAAGCCCTGAAGAGGTAACCCATATCCAGGGAATCCCTATCGCCCCTGAGGGCATAAATGCAGCCAACCCCGCCTTCGACATAACTCCCCACAAATACATAACCGCCATCATCACCGAGAAAGGCATAATAAGGGAGCCCTTCGTTTTCGCTTCCCAGTGACACGCAAACGTGGGCAAAGCTGGGGATAGACTACAAGAAGACTAAGCGTAACTGCGTGTGGTGAGAGGCGCAACACCAAGCTATATGGTATACTGTCAGTAGCTTGTGGGTGATGTTATGAAGGAAATATTTCTGGAGATTCACCTAGAACCCCTACCTGAGGGGGGATTCTTGGCTACTAGCGATGAACTGCCCGGTCTGGTAGCTCAAGGACGGACTGCCACAGAAACCGTGGAGATTGCCCAGGATGTGGCTCGTAAGCTCATTGAGTCCTACGTGGAGCATGGTGACAAGCTCCCACCCAAGCTCCAAGCTGCTGCTCCCGTGAGTGTCAAAGTCCGCATTCCAGTGAGCATATCCTGATGGGAAGGCTGGCTGGATTTAGCGCGGATGAAGTTATTCGTAAGTTGAGGCGGGCAGGCTTCGTCTTTGACCGCCAGGCAAAGGGAAGCCACGAAATATGGTGGAATCCTCAAACTCGTGCTCGCACTACAGTGCCTCACCACCCTAGTGACTTACCCGAAGGAACACTGCGAGCTATCTTGCGTCAGGCTAGACTAAGCGTAGAGGAATTCTTAGGGCTTTAAGGATAATAACCGAGAGGAAAGCCTAACGCTTGGCGCAAAGCTGGGATGGACTACAGGAACACTACGATCTCGCGGGACTAACTGGTGGCCTTGATATGTCTGGCGAAATCCTCAAAGGCCTCCTTTGTAGTATACTTAAATTTATAATTTAGTTCTTTCTTCAGCTTTTCATTACTGGCAATCCAGGGATAGCGGGTCATGTTTATTGCTGGGGTTGGATTTCCCGTCAGAAATTTGATACGCAAAAACCACATTATACTGTTGAACGGATACAGCACGGATGCCGGTAACTTTAAAGGCCGGTTGCCGAGGATGCGCAGCATCTCGTCAAAGGTCATGGTGCCATCAGCAGCCAAATTGTATGCCCCTTCTTTCCTATTCGACAGGAGTTGATAGATAATCTCTACAAGGTCATCTTCATGTATGAACTGAAACGGTGCAGTATCTTGTGGCAGCATCGTCACCTTCTTTTTTAGATGCCACGCAAGCGGGTTATCCCATCTAGGACCCACTACGAAACTTGGTCTTATAATAGTCAGGCATACATCAGGGTGGGCTTCCTTGAACTCTTTATAGATAAACTCCAGCTCCTTTTTGTTTTTGGAGTACGTGAAATCGTCATTTCCCCTCAGGGGAGAGTCCTCTGTCAAAATAGGCGGGTTATCTTTATGGAACCCGTACGCGGTAGTAGAAGAACAACATAAAAGCTGGTTCACGCCAGCCCTGGCGCATGAATCCAGAAAGTTCTTTGTCCCTTTGATATTAATGTCCTCCATTAGCTTCTTCTTATGTATCGGCGTTACAATAAACGCAGTATGGATAGCACAATCTATGCCCCTTATTAAGAGTATTGGGGACATATCGGCCCTGACATCATGTTTTATAAACTCCAGTTTTTTCGAGGTATATGCAGGTGGCTTTACATCAATTCCTGCAATGCTTTTCACCTCATCCTTTTGGTCAAACAGAGAGACAAGCTTGGAGCCAAAATAACCTGAAACACCGGTTATGAATACATTCTTCATAAATAAATAGTGCCTCCTATCCTCACTATTATCTGAACTAGATCAGAGCCTAGATGTAAAAATTGCCCTGGCTCCTGGTCAATAAACGCGCAAATGATTGGCGGAAGCGGACTTTACAACATAAAAAAATAAGTACTGCCGAAGCGAAGCTAACCAGGCCTTTCGCCATCTATCAGCCTTTATATTAAGTGAAATAGAGATAAGCTGTGAACGCCGCAGTGAGGGCGATAAGAGACAGACAAACTGCCAGCATCATGCGATACTGTCGGTTAATCTTCTTCAGTGCTTCTCCAGTCGCTCTCATTGGCGCTCTTAGTTCAGTCCACTCCTCCTCAGGTATTGTTTCATCGTCGTCCACTTTCATTATCTTTCCCCTGAATTCTTCAAAAGGAGGAGGAGCCTCCATCGTCTTCCTAGTGGCGAAGTAAAGGACTAGCCCGATTATTGCGAATAGCACGCCTATGACTATCGAAATTATCTCCCCCATGAATACAGAAACTCCCATCTCTGTTGCTACCTGCGTACCAATATAGTATGTCAGGCCAACAGCAAGGGCACCGCTAAAAACTATCGCCAGGATTGGGAGAACCATGTGTACTTTAAACGGGCGTTCGATGTCGGGCTTTCGTTTTTTGAGCATGATAATGGACAGCATCAGCACAATGTAGAGAACAAGCGCCATTACAGCAGCTCCAGCGCCCAATATCATAACCAGATTGGGGGCAATGACAGCACAGAATAATATAGCCACAAATATTAACGCATTAACCGGCGTCTTAAATTTCGAGCTCAGACGTCCAAACCATCCTGGTATTACCCCCTCCTTCCCAGTAGCATAAAGTGTCCTTCCTGTCTCACTTAAATTGGCATTGAGTGTTGTAGGATGCATACCGACAGCGGCAGCAAGGGCAATCATGGCAATAGCGAAACCGCCAGCACCGGCATATTGAGTTGCTGCGGCAACAGGTGCTTGAGGATCACCGAGAATTCCAGGAGGCGCTAGGCCTAAAGATATGCCAATCACCCAGGCATTCACCAGGAACACAAGCATAACGGAAATAATAAACCCCTTTGGCAGTGCGGTTAGGGGATACTTAACTTCGCCAGCCAGTGTACCCCCCAGCTCCGTTCCAACAAATGCCCAATAAGCCAGTCCCACTGCCATCAAAAACAGTAACGGGGTTATTCCCTGCATGAAGAACGGCTGTTTGTACAATTCCATCTGAGTGTGGGGAATTGCCACTACCCCCCACACAATTAAAGCGATGAACATAAAGCCAAGCAAGTAAAATTGCGCTCGGGAAAAAACCTTCACCCCAAGAATGTTTATGACGCACACTGCGACCACCAGCAGGCAGGCAATTATGGCATCTGGAAGGACAGCTAATGCTGGTATTAAATATTTAATATAGTAGGCAAAGGAAAGGCTCTCCGTTCCGCCACTGCCCAGAATCAAGGCGAGCATCGGTAAGAGCATAAGCATCAAAAGGAGATTTGCCGCCCCAGGCGGAAGACCGTATCGTATGCTGTATATCGGACCGCCGGAATAAGGAAATATGGTCGCTATCTCCGCCATGCTCATTACCACAACCAGAGATATGGCGAAGGCGATAAATAATACGAGTAGAACGCTGGGGCCGGCAATCGATGCAGCCATGGGAACGAAGATCATCGTCCCGCAACCTATGGTAAGCCCGGTATTGATTAGGACAAATTCGATAAAGCCTATCTTTCTTACAGCCTGGGTCTCTTCAGCCGGTCTGGAAGTATCCAACTTTTATCCTTTTACTGCGGGCTTTCGAAGTTCCTTATAGCTTTTTTCTAACTTATTTCCCACTTTATCAAAAACAATGCTTTATGACAATACCCCATCAAAAGAAATCAAGTACGAAGTGCACCAATGTATAACCGGGTTTCGTAAGTTCAAAAAAAGTTAATTCCAAAAGCGAAGATAGGAATTATTGGCAGGCTTTGTCCGAATGTTTTTCTTTACGAGGTCTTCCCGAGAAGGGTGCGCGATACGTGCCCACGTATGCCCTTCTTTGGTATATCATTCAGGTCTATTCCCTTCTTCGTTCTCAAATAACGATTCCTGCCATAATAATATATGACGCCTATAACCATCCATGCTACAAAGAGAGCAAAACCAGGTGGACTTTCCATTCCAAGCGCAAGTATGAAAAAGATACCAAATAATATGGCTAACCCTGGAAGTAACCAGACCCAGAGTCCTTTTACTCTAAAGGGTGCTTTCGCATAAACATCAGGCATCCTGCGGGGTAATAGATATGCAGCGATAAGTATCGGAATAAGAAGGACGATAGAACCAATAGATGCAGTTACACCGAGGATCTCCAGCGAACTCGCTCCCATAGGAAGGGCAGACAAGGAAATAAGGTACATAGCAAGCAGACCCCAGTGAGGCGTACCATACTTCTTACTCACTGCAGCTAAAGGCCTGGGGATTACCTCATCATCAGCTAAAGCTAAGAAATACCTGGAGCCATACATATACGTGGCATTCAAAGTAGTCGCCATAGCCAACAGCCCTCCTCCAACAATGAAGAATATCACCAGTGGACTGGAAAGGAATCGTTCCGCAGATATGGATAAGGGTTGATTTGCGCTGATTTCCCATGGAACCACACCTACAGCAACCAATCCGATAAGTGTGTACAACACGATAACCACAGGAATTGATAGGGCAAATGAGCGAGGTATAGTTCTTCCAGCATCTTTTATTTCAGCACCCAGGTCTATGATGTAGTTTGCCCCCATGTAGGCAAAGAAAAGGAAGCCTGCGGCAATGGCAACGCTTCCAATTCCTTTGGGAAACAAGGGAGTCAGATTGGAAGAGTCAATATTCGGTATGCCACCACAGATATAGGTGAATAAAGCCGCTATCAGGACGAAAAACATGGCAATCTGCACCTTACTGGCAATTTTTATGCCGAGGAGATTTATGAGGAAGAAAAAGGTTAGCGCAGTCACTGCTATGCCTGCTCTGGGCAAAAATGGGAAAAGCACCTGAAGATAATCTGCAAACGTGTATGCATAAAGTGGTAATCCGCCTAAAAGTATCCCCATCATTATTCCCCACACCCCCATAAACCCCCAGAACGGAGAAAATATCCTGCTCGGGTATCTAAAGCTGCCACCAACTGTGGGAAGCGCAGAGCCGAGCATACCAAGCGGGAGTACAGCAAATACCATGGGTAACGCCGCTATGATGAATGCAATAGGAACTGCTGAACCACTTATTCCTATGGCTATGCCGGTTAAGGCAAAAATGCCAGCACCGACCATGGCTCCTATCTCTATGGACACCACATCCATTAACCCCAATTCCTTCTTGAGTCCTAATTCTCCTGCACCGGCCCCTTTTTCCATTGCGTCGTCTTTCATCGCTTATTGTTACTCCTGATGAGTGCCACCTGGAATAAGACTAAGTGATGACAGTTTTTGAAAATAAGTTTCTGTTTCAATACCACCTTATTGGATATAGGGGATTAAATTCGTGCTAAAGAATTTGTAGAATGATTCTGGCAATTTCTTGTAATCATGCTCCTCTTTGATAATCGGAGTGAGGTCCACCGAATTAAAAGTGTTCCAGAAAAGGAGCGGGGCATGTTCACGGTCCTTTTGAGTTCTCACGAAATGGAGGAGCGCCGCAAAAGCCTTGGCAGTATAGGTTAGGTCCAGCTTTATATCCTCGGCTTCCTCAAGAATTTCCATCGCTTCCTCTCCTTGAGAGGTAGGCACACCATAGCCTGCTCCACAAAAATCATGCAAAACATACATATCTTCACCGCTGAACTTGATACGGGGAACCTTTCTATCATGTTTCCTCATCAAATCAACTACCTTATTAGCTAGATTTGCGGTTGTTTTCTCATTTGCCAGCCAACGATACGAGACGCGAACACCTACTATTGTCGAATTCAGCCCGGCTAACCTGCTTCCCACAAGAAGTCCCGCCATTGTGCCTTTAGACCCCAAGGCAACAAATATGTATTTTGGCTCTGGAATCTCTCCAGCATCAATTTGTCTCTTTAATTCGAAAGCGGCAGCAACAAAGCCCAGGCTTCCCCGCGCCGAAGAGCCTCCCGGAGGAAGATAATAAATATTGCGTTTCGATAGGAAATACCAGATTGATTTTAAAACAGCCCCGGCAGTATTTTTGACATAACAAAGTTGTGCCCCGAAATGCTGGAAAAGAAGAAGATTTTCTTGAACATGCGTGGTAACTGGCTGGTCAACCAGCAATAAAAGAGTATTCAGCCCAAGGCGGTTACCATGTATCGCAGTGGCAAGACCATGGTTTGTTCCTATCCCGCCATAAGTCATAACAGTTTTCTTTTTCTTCTGAAGCGCATCAGGAAGTGTGAACTCCAATTTCCGTACCTTATTCCCCCCGTAGTAGTCCGATGATTTATCATCTTCTTTTATCCAGATATTTTCGTAATCGAGTTCCTCCCCCAACTTCTCCAATTTTGTTACCGGTGTAGGGAAATTCCCCAGGCCGCGCCACGGAATATCCCTCAGGCCGGGATACATCTCAAATAATATGGGTTCCACAACGCTAACTCAGCTTATAATCGATACCATTCCTGCTATCTGTTTAACGCGGGCATATACGTTCTCTTACCTTTAATAATCCCTGGAATTAAGACATGCAACAGCAATCCAGCAACAGTACGTAATGTCCTTCGCTTTATCCTGGTATCAAAAGGCTCGCCAATGGCATATTTGAGATATTCCATAACATGCCGTGTTGGTTGTCCTCGGTAAGATACCAAGCCACCCATTGCCGAAGTCAGATAGCAACCAGCGCAATAAGTTACCAACTCCGATGCCCCTGTCGCCTTTGCCTCTTTCAGCGCCTTTGAAGCATTTGTCAGTATGTCCTTCAATCCAAAATACTGTTTGGCCCCGGCAGCCATGCCACAGCAATAACCATCTACCCCACTGTGCTCCATCTCCACTGTTTTTACCCCGATTCTCCCCAGTATCTCACGCCATGGCTCCATTTCTTCAGAGGGGTTCATTATCCTGGCATGACAGGAGTCTTGAACCGTTGCGGTTATATCAAGCTCCCTTTCCACCTTCACCTTTCCGCTATTCATCCTATCCAGTATCCAGTGCGCCAGAAATACAGGCTCGAAATTAAATTTTGCCCCGAATTGCCCTGGAAGCACTTCCTTGAACATCCTGTAGCCTGCAGGACACATGAAAACAAGGCGCTTTATCTCGGAGCTGGCGAAATATTCAGTAAGTCTGTCCGCCTGCTGCTGCACAATGTCGAAAACTCCTCCTCTGTAAAACATCTCGCCGCAGCAAAGGTCCCACCTCCCAAATATGGGCAGGCCTTCAAATACTTTGCTGTTTGCCAGATAAGGCAAAGCTAATAAATTGCACCCGGCATACATCATCTCTTCATGGGCAAGGTCATAGGATTGCGCTTCCCACTTGTTTATCAACGCTTTTTCATCCTGTGGCATGGAGGGCACGAGAGCAGACCTGAAGTTCTGCGGAGGATATGGCAGCGGCATGACCCATTTTGCCTTTAGTGGAATGCCATTTTTGCGCCCTGATTCATAGGCACGGTTTAGAATAAGTTCGTAGGGATGACAATCATCAGGGCAAAATGCATTGCAGGCAGAACAATAAATGCACCCATCCAGTATTCGTGTCTTTTCCCCGGCGATTAGTTTCTTTATCTCCTCCACTGATTCTTCATGGGTGAAATGGAGATAATTGCACCGATCCAGGCATATGCCGCAGAAAGAACACCTGTCATAATCGAAAAAATCATATTTCCCCTTCATGCTTGAGCGTTCCATCGCCTACCATTCCTCCTCTATCTCCTTAACACGGAACCTTTTCCTAGAAATAAGTTTAGGGGATTGATGTACAAGCGTCCCCACAAGCTGCGACCTCCCCCTCTGCACCTGACGCCTCACAGGCTTTTCCCCGATCGCCATTTGAAGCATCTCCAGAATATGATAAATGGGCATGCCCGTGGGATAGAAAGTATGTACCGTGGAAAGCATTTGAAGGCATCCAGCGCAATATACCACTATAGCATCCGTCCTGGTTGCTTTGGCTTGCCTCAGGCTCCTTATTGTAGAAGATACAATTCTAGTAGGGCTGTAACTCGATTCAGGGCTGAACCCGCCAGCGATGCCACAACATAAAGAGCTTTGCCGAGAATACTTCTCCTCAACTACCTCAACTCCTATTCTCGCCAGGAGCTTTCGGGGAAGGTCAAGAATTTCCCTTCCGAAAATCTTGCCATAGCAAGAATCCTGAATAGTCACCTTCATATCCAGTTTACTTTTAATTTCTATCCTGCCATTTTCTATTCGCTCCCAAAGCCAGGGAAGCAGATGCTGAATTTCAAAATCGGGCTTAAATCCAAACCTGGGCAGAACATTGGTAAACATGTTGTAGCCTGCTGTGCAAGGGATGACCATTCTCTTCACGCCTAATTTGTGGAAATACCTATCCAGCCTTTTAGCGACTTGTTCTACTTGTTCAAACAGCCCCATACGGTAATACATCTCACCACAGCAGGTATCAAGTGAGCCTCGAACTTCAAGACCATCCAATAAGCTGGTCCTGGTTAAGTAAGGACTGGTGATAATGTTGCAGCCGGGATAAAACATCTCCTCGCAGGGGGAAAGGCTATCCCATGCCTTAAGCATCTCCTTTTCTTCTTCAGGCAACCTATCCAGCACGTAGGTCCTGAAGTTAGGCTTATAGTGTGGAATGAACCACTCCGCCCTTAAAGGTAATCCCTGGTGCATATACATCTCATGCCATCTGTCCAATATTAATTGGGTGGGATTGCAATGCTCTGGACAGATAAGATTGCAGGCAAGGCAACTGGTGCACTCTTGCAGCACGTGTTTGGTTTCCTCCCCGGCAATGAGCCTTCCCATCTCCTTCTTTGCCTCATCAATCGGCAAGTGCATCACAGGACACTTGTTGAAGCACTCACCACAAAGGGTGCACTTATCCTTGTCAAAGGGGGCAAAAAGGTCAAATTTATTTCTATCCAAATCTACTCCTTAATCCTCTTGCTAATTATCCTTCGTCTCTTTCTTGCCAGAGAACCTCTATACAGGTTAATCGAAGCTTTGACGGTGACACTAATCAAACCCCTCATAGCCGGATTTTGAATCACAGCACTGTGGTATATCTTACCAAAAAACCTGATACGCCGGGCATCAGCAGAGCTAACCTGAGGAATTGGCTCCATTTTGATAGGCTTGGGGAAGAAACGTTTACGCTCTCCAGGAATGAACAGCCAGCGAAAAAGGACATTGGTGAAGGCAGCGACTATGTCCCAGGCACGCTTTTCATTTCTATGAACCGGTGCTTCTCCGGCAGCCATTTGCACTAACTCCTGGGAAAGATAGATATCTACTTTGCTGTTGGTCAATACCTTTATAAGGGAAAGAAATATGTAGCAAGCATGACAGGAAACAACCATGACCCTGGCTCCGGTTGCCTCTGCTTCCTGCAACCTGCGATAGAGGCTGTCCAACAAATAAAGTAGCGTATGCAGGGCATTACCTGAAACGGAGCCGTGCAAGGAAGGGATTGTAGCACCCCAACCACAACAAAGTGCCAATTCTCTATTATGCTGCATTTCCACAATTTCACAACCGATGTGCTCCATTGTTTCCCGAATTACCTCCTGTAACTTTCCTCCCGTGTATTTAGACAAACAATTATCATGAACAGTGACCTTCATGTTCAACTTCCGCCTCACTTCTATCTCACCATTGTTTAATTTATCCAGTATCCAGTAGTCCAGCGGCTCTGGATTACAAAAACCAAAATCAATGCCAAACCTATTGGGCAAGACATCACTTAACATCATCGCTTCAGCACCCATAAAACAATACATCTTTTCTATCCCCATCTCACAGAACTTCTTGTGTAACATACTGCCTATTTCTTCCGATGCGCTTATCATACCGAGCTTATAGGCATCCCCGGCGCAACCCCAAAAACCCTCAAAGCCAGCAATAGCTGGCTTTAGCTCCTCAATCAAAGAGGTCATGGCAACATAAGGCACAAGGTTAGAATAAAAGCCGGTGAGCAGCATCACCTTCCCGGGACTATCCATATTCTCCCGCCAGGAATGCAGCAGTGAAAGTTCATCCTCCTTCATTAGCACTCTGATGGAAGACCATATATTCCCGGACTCATTGGGGAAGACAAACTTGGCGATGGCAGGGAGTCCCTTTGATTGGTGCTCTTCATGCCAGCGCTCCAGAATTAGCTCGTAGGGATTTGCCTGCACAGGGCAGATAAGATCACACGTATTGCAAGTAGTGCACCACTGGAACGCCAGAGAGGCATTTGTATCACCGCGGACGAGCGCCTTTATGTCCTGTTTCGCTTCCTCCACAGGAAGCTGCAACACTGGACATCGTTCAAAACAAAGCCCACAGTAATCACATAAGTCGTCTCTAAAAAAGCGAAATCCCACCTCTGCTCCGAGACTTTTCCCGACTGTACCACGATCAAGTAGACAAAGCAACCTGGGTTCAAATAATATAGCAAGTTGAAAACTCCCAATGACAAATTTACAACCTGAACAACATCATTTAGAATGAGCACACCACAAAAGGAGGAAAGTTAATGCCCCAAGCGAAGATAGGAGTCATCGGCGGCAGCGGACTTTATAACATGGAGGGGTTGAGTGAGATAGAGGAAGTAAAGCTGACCACGCCTTTTGGTGAGCCGAGCGACGCTATTATCACAGGCAATATGGAGGGGATAAGGGTTGCCTTCCTTCCCCGTCATGGCAAAGGACATCGGATTAGTCCCTCCAACCTGCCGGCAAAGGCTAACATTTATGCTTTGAAATCGTTAGGGGTAGAAAGGATTATATCAGTGAACGCCGTGGGTAGCCTCAAGGAGGAAATCCAGCCAATGGACTTGGTTATTCCTGACCAGCTCATTGACCAAAGCAAAGGGAGGGATAGCACTTTCTTTAACTCGGGGATAGTAGGACACATCTCGTTTGCTGAGCCTTTTTGCTCTGTATTAAGTCAAATTTTGTTTGAGGCAGCTACCAAAACGGGAGCTAAAGTGCATAAAGGTGGTACTTATCTGGTCATCGAAGGACCTCAATTCTCCTCGAAGGCTGAATCTCAGCTTTATCGTTCCTGGGGGGCTGATGTCATTGGCATGACTGCCTTACCTGAAGCTAAATTAGCCAGGGAGGCTGAAATATGCTATGCCACGCTCGCTATCGTCACCGATTATGATTGCTGGCGTCTAAACTATGAAACAGTAAGTGCGGAAATGATTCTGACTAATCTACAAAAAGGAGTCGATGTCAGCAAGGAAATATTACGGTTGACTATCTCTCAGATACCTCAAAACCGTAAATGCGCCTGCGCCACCGCCCTCAAGGATGCTATTGCTACTTCACAGAAATACATATCAGCGGAAGCCAAGAGGGATTTAAGACTGCTTATCGGGAAGTACCTGGACAAGGCGGAATTTGACTAAGCTAGAGTTTAATTGTTTGCCCACAGCTATCGGCAGCATGCCTCACACTGACCCGGAAGAGGCTTACTCCCTGGTCATGAAATATCTTCCCGATATACCTGCCTGGCCTCAACTGCCACGACGTTCTCCCAAGGAAAATATGGGTATTCAATTTAGCGAAGGCTTCCCGGGAATAGTGCTAAACGAAGACAAAATGCGTATTGAGCCGAGGGCAGACTTTGAAACAGAACTGACACAGATTTACTTTGACGTTGAACAAGCTAATTTTGATAAATATGCTGTTTCCGCCGAATATGCTGCGGGATTCCATGCTTTCCTTTCCCAAACGCCGAAATCAGATATGGTAAAAGGTCAAGTAACAGGCCCTATTACCTGGGGATTGATGGTTACCGACAAGCAGGGTCTAGGCATCCTCTACAATGAGAATCTAGCTGAAGCTATGGCTAAGTTCCTACGGCTAAAAGCCTCGTGGCAGGAAAATGCCCTAAGGCAAATATCGCGTCACACTATCATCTTCGTTGATGAGCCATATCTGGTCTCCCTTCGTTCAGTCTTTACCCCTGTCCCCGAAGAAAAAGTCACCACTTTGTTAGAGGAGGCCCTCCAGGGGATCAGGGGACTAAAGGGGTTGCATTGCTGTGGCAATACCGATTGGCCCGTCCTTCTGGGAACATCAATTGATATCCTCAGCATTGATGCCTACAATTACGCCTCCTCCTTCAATTGTTATCCCGGTGAAGTAAAATCCTTCCTCGAGCGAGGAAGTGCCATCGCCTGGGGAATTGTCCCCAATAATGAAGAAGCCCTATCCAGCGAAACTGTGTCCAGCCTCTCTGATAGACTTGGAGAAGCCATAGCTCCATTCACCAAAAATGGCATCAGCTTTAAGCAAATTTTAAGGCAAAGTTTGCTAACCCCTTCTTGTGGACTGGCTTCCTTGTCACCCGAGGCAGCACGCCAGGCTCTGGAACTGGTAGCTAATTTATCCCATAATCTAAGGAGTAAATATAGTGTATAATGGAAATTTGTTTTCATTTATAGCGGAAAAATGAATAAGAAGAAAAGAGTGGCGGCGTTAAAACACCGCGAGCATCGCAAGAAGCTCAAGGGAAAAAGAAGAGCACAGAGATTGGCAGAAGAGTAATGGTTAACGTTCTTCTGCTAACTGGCAAGCCAGGCACAGGCAAAACCAGCCTCATCAAGGAAGCTATAACTAGAACTGGGACTAAGGCTGGCGGCTTTTACACTGAAGAAATACGAAGCAGCGGGATAAGGCAGGGATTCAAGATAATTACCCTGGATGGTAAAGAGGCAATCCTGGCACATGTTAACTTCACCAGCCCATTTCAGGTAAGCAAATATAAAGTTGATATTGATAGCTTGAATAAAGTGGGCGTTTCAGCAATTCAGCAAGCATTACGGGAATGCGATGTAATACTGATCGATGAAATTGGTAAGATGGAGCTTCTATCACCACAATTCAGAGAAACAGTGTGGCAGGCAATAAATGGTGGCAAGAATGTCTTAGGCACAATTATGCTCAATCCAAATCCTTTTGCCGATGAAATCAAACACCATCCTGAAGTCAAAACGCTTCTAGTAACCGGGGATAATAGGAAACACGCATTAGCAGAAATACAAAGCTGGTTAGCTGAAAATGAGAGTCACGCTTAAGCCACTGGGTGATGTAGCTGACGAGGTGATGGGTGAGCTCAGGGAGAAAATCAAGCTGGTTTTCAATTGTCCTGTAGAGATAAAGCCAGGACTCAGCGACCTTGCCCATGCTTATGATTCAGAAAAAGGGCAATATCATGCTTCAGAGTTAATAGCCTCCTTGTCTACCTCGCAAAGGGAAAGGGATGAGAGAGTGGTGGGCATAACCGAGGTTGACCTTTACGCACCGGGGCTTAATTTCGTCTTCGGCGAAGCTGATATTGTCCACAAACTAACAATCATATCTTTATGCCGCTTGAGGCAGGAATATTATGGCTTGCCACCAGACAGAACCTTGTTTATACAAAGAGCGACTAAAGAGATAGTCCATGAGCTCGGGCACACCTTCAACCTGGAACATTGCCCTGACCCCAGGTGCGTTATGCATTTTTCAAATTGTCTTGCTGACACCGACTGGAAGGAGGCAAGCTTCTGTAGTAAATGCCGCCCAAAAATAATATAATTACAGGTTTCAATAAGCGGAGGTGATTCATGATTCAAAAGAAACGTAAATTAGGTCGGGGCGTTGCTGTTGTGGGAGCAGGGCTATCAAAGTTCGGGGTTTATCCTAAAGGAGTAAGAGGACAAGACCTTTTTGTCGAGGCATACAATGAATTGAAACAGTCAGTAGATAAAGGACTTGACCCCAATGAAATCGATGCCCTGTACCTGGGAAATATCAGTAGCGACCTTTTTGAGCGTCAGGTTCACGTTGCCCCCGCAGTTGCTAATCGCATCGGGCTTGTTCCCAAGCCAGCCATCAGGTTTGAGGATGCCTGCGCTGCCAGCGGAGTCGCCTTCAGAGAAGCAGTCATCGCTATTTCCTCTGGCATCTACGATATCGTCCTCGCTGGTGGTCTGGAAAAAATGACCAACCTGGATACTCCACATGTAACTGAAGTCCTCGCTGCTGCTATGGACCCCGACACTGAGATTCCTGCTGGTGAAACCTTTCCCGGAATTTACGCCACTATAGCTACAGCCCACATGGCAAGATACGGCACCACCGTCGAAGACTTCATGAGATTGGGAATAAAAAATCACTATAATGGCGGGCTTAATCCCCATGCTCATTTCGATGCTTCCATCCCGGATATCATGAAAAGGCGGGCAGCCTCGGCAGTGAAGAAAGGCTTGCCTGAGCCGCACTGGGCAGATGAAATGGAGTTCTTGCATGACCCAAAGCAGAATCCCGTCATCGCCTGGCCAATGAGGCTATTTGATTGCTCCACCATCTGCGATGGCGCTTCATGTGTTTTGCTTGTCGCCGAAGACATCGCCAGGAACTTTAGCGATAAACCAATTTATGTAATTGGAACCGGGCAGGCAAGCGATTACTTCTTAGCTGAAAGGGACGAGTTGACTTCGCTGAGGGCTGCTAAACTGGCAGCAAAGGAAGCCTACGAAATGGCCGGTGTTGGGCCTCAAGACATAAAAATCGCTGAAGTTCACGATTGCTTCACCATAGCTGAATTAGTTGGCATGGAAGACCTGGGATTCTATAAGCCGGGGGAGGCGGTGAAAGCAATCAGGGAGGGAGAAAACAGATTGGATGGTAAGCTGCCCATCAATACAGATGGCGGCCTCAAGGCTAAAGGACATCCCATCGGAGCATCGGGCACCGGCATGGTAGTGGAGATATTCAAGCAAATGAGGGAAGAGGCTGGACCGAGACAGGTGAAGAAAAAGGACGTCGATTTGGGCTTGATGCACAATGCCGGGGCACACGGCTCTACCATTGTAGTCAATATCTTTGAGAGGAGGTAGTATCAATGGCTTTAGAAAACAAACTAACAGAAGTAGCTGAGAATAAATTTTACAGCCTGGCATACAATAAATTACTCAGCGAACATAAGTTGATAGGCTCGAGATGCAACAAATGTGGTCATTTAGCTGTGCCCCCGAAACCCATCTGCCCTGAGTGTCACGGTAGTGAAATGGAGCTGGAGGAAATGAAAGGAAGGGGGAAGGTTGTGGCTTACACCGTTGTTGCTGTGGGGTCTCCCTTAATGGTTGAAGAAGGGTACGGCAGGGAAAAACACTATTGCTGTGGCATTGTGGAACTGGAGGAAGGCGCCAAGATTTGCGCTCGCATCTCAGGGGTAGATACCTCCAGACCGGAACAAATTAGAATTGGAACACCCGTAGCGCTCGATTATGTCGAGGCTACTCACGCAGCAGACCCAACACATGAGGAAGGGGAAAGGACTTTTCTGTCCTTCAAAGCTTTGTCGTAAATTAGCTGGTTATCAGGCAATAAACTAGTGACCACACCATCATCTATAACCGAGGCTCTGCTTAAACCGGAGCCCTATCCTCATAGACCACCAGAGATACAATTGGTGCAAACTCAAATGTCCTTCATCTTCCTCACCGGCGAATATGTCTACAAGGTGAAGAAGCCGGTAGACTTAGGATACCTCGATTACACCACTTTAGAGAAACGCCGCTTCTTTTGCTATCAAGAACTGGAGCTAAACAGACGCCTCTGTCCTCAGGCTTATCTGGATGTAGTAGCCATTACCAAAGATGAAAAAGAAATCCATATAGAGGGCAAGGGCAAAGCGATTGAGTATGCCGTCAAAATGCGGCAACTGCCTCAACACCGTATGATGGATGTCCTGTTAGTTGATAACCAGGTAAGCCCGGAACTGGTAACACGGGTAGCTGCAAAGCTAGCTAACTTTCATCAGAAGGCAAAGACAAATTCCAGAATCGCCGCTTTTGGCAAACTGGATGTCATTCGTCAGAACACCGATGAGAACTTCTCTCAAACCGAAAAATACATCGATATTTCCATACGGCGTTCGCAATATGAGCGAATTAAGAAATATACCAACGATTTTATTCACAATAATAGTACTTTATTCGCTAAGCGGGTAAATGAAAACAGAATAAAGGACTGCCATGGCGACCTTCATGCCGCCCATATCTGCTTCACCAAGGACATCTGCATTTACGATTGCATTGAATTCAATGACAGATTTAGATACTCAGATGTGGCATCGGAGATTGCTTTTCTAGCTATGGATTTAGACCGCTACCAGCATCGTGACCTTTCCCAGCATCTGGTAAACACCTATGTGGAGCTGAGCCATGATAGAGAGCTTTTAGATTTGCTTAATTTCTATAAATGTTATCGTGCCTATGTTCGGGGAAAGGTAGAGAGCTTTAAGCTCGACGACCTCTATATTTCAGAGGAGGAAAAAGAAGGGGCTTTGGCTGTGGCTAAGAGCTACTTCGACCTTGCAGGATCGTATATATAATATAGATTTGACTGGTGAGCGGAAGTTAACCATCATTAAATAGAGGGAAGGAGCTAATAAATTGAAAGAGCCGTTTGGGAAATTCATAGAAAGCAAGCTGAAGGATAACATCTTGCTCATCACCTGCGGGCTTCCAGGGACATGGAAGACTGAGACAAGTGAAGAGATATCCAAGATAAAGGGCTATCCTATCGTTCGGACTGACCTGGTCAGGAAGGAAGTGCTGAAAAACGAGGACATATTCGACGAAGAAGTTGCCTCAAATATGGATAAACGAACGATGGTCTATGATGAAACATTCCGACAGGCAGAAGAGACCGTCAAAAAGGGCAATAGCGTGATAATTGACGCCACCTTTGTTACTCAATCGCTGAGGAGGCGTGCCGCTGAAATAGCAGCCAAACACAACAAGACCTTCGTCATCCTTCAAACGGACTGCCCTCAGGAGGCAGCCATCGGGAGGATACTGAGACGAACCAAAAATGACTACCAGTCGAATGCACTCACCGAACAGGCCTACCTCAACAACAAAAAGAAGTTCCAACAAGTGGATTTAGATGATTTGAAGCAATTGAATCCAACCCTTAGTATCATCCACCTGATAGTGGATACTCGGTATGACCCTCCTGAAGATTGGTATATCACTGGTATGGGGAAAAGATGAAAATAGACCTGCATATCCATACCAAGACCTGTTCCGACGGCAATTTCTCCATTGAAGAAGTGTTCAAAGAGGCAAAAAAGAGAAATATCGATTTAATGTCGACCACCGACCACGATTCTATAGACTGCCAGGAAAGGGCAATCGCTCTGGCTAAACAGTATGGTATATCCTACCTCACCGGAGTGGAATTGAGTGTGACCATCCAGTATCCCGGTAACAAGCCCATCTCCCTTGATTTTCTGGGATACCAGTATGATTTCAACAATGAAGAGTTAAGAAACAAACTCCAGCTAATACGAGAACATAGGGAAAGAAGGGCACACCAGATTTTACAGAAATTGAATGCTGCGTTCGACAAAGAAGGTATCCAAAGGTTCACGGACAAGGATATCAAGAACATAGAAGATAGCGTGGATGGCACATTCGGACGTCCCCATATAGCGAACTATCTAATAAAAAAGGAGATTGTCAGCGATACGCAGGAGGCGTTCGACAAATACCTGGTTAAGTGCAATGTGCCCAAGTATCCCCTTTCACTTGCTGAAGCGTCAAGGTTAATCAGGAATGCCGGCGGCTTACTGGTACATGCGCATCCTAATGACCCTAACGGGACATCCTTAGTGACCATAACGCGGGATTTAGGGGAACAGACGAAAATAATCCAAAAATATATGCTGCAGTATATCGATGGCGTTGAATGCTGGCATTCTAGGCACGATGAGAAAACCACCAAGCATTACATTGAGTTCGCCAAGAGACACAACCTTATTATGACTGGAGGTAGTGATTGTCACCAAAAGCCGCTACTGATGGGCACACTAGATATACCCGACTGGGTTGCCACTCAGTTCAGGCGATAGAATGACACTGCATTTGAATATTCATTCCTATTGACACTTTGTTGTCAATAGATAACACTATAAAGTTTGGAGCAAAGTTAAATATGAAAAATTATGACATTAAGGACCTTTCCTTAGGTGATGAAGGCAAACTTCGCATTGAGTGGGCCGGCAAAGAGATGCCGGTAATCAAATTAATAAAACAAAGATTTGCTAAAGAAAAACCTCTCCAGGGAATTCGTGTCTCCGCCTGCCTTCACATCACCACGGAAACAGCTAACCTGGCGATGGCTCTGAAAGAAGGCGGCGCTGACTTAGTCCTCTGCGCCTCTAACCCGTTAAGCACTCAGGATGATGCCGCTGCCGCTCTGGTTGACTTCGGCATTCCCGTAAATGCCATAAAGGGAGAGGATAATAAAACTTATTACAAACACATTATCACGGCACTGGAACACAAGCCTCAGCTTACCATGGATGATGGCGCTGACCTGGTCTCCACCTTGCATAAAGAACATACTGAACTAATTCACAACATGATTGGTGGCACTGAGGAAACCACCACCGGAGTCATCAGACTAAGGAATATGGCAAAAGAGGGGAAGTTAGGCTACCCTCTCATCGCCGTAAATGATGCTCAAACCAAGCATTTTTTTGACAATCGCTATGGCACAGGGCAAAGTGCCATTGATGGCATCACCAGAGCCACCAATATCCTCTGGGCAGGAAGCAAAGTGGTCGTTTGTGGCTACGGCTGGTGCAGCAAGGGAATAGCCATGCGTGCTCAGGGATTGGGGGCACTGGTCATCGTCACCGAAGTCGACCCTATCCGTGCACTGGAGGCGGCTATGGACGGCTATCAGGTTATGCCCTTGCTGGAAGCTTGTCAGGTAGGAGGTATATTTATCACCTCCACGGGCGATATGAATGTCATCGACAAAGCTCACTTTTTACACATGAAGGACGGGGCTATCGTGGCTAACAGCGGTCATTTTAATGTGGAGATAAATATTCCCGCTTTGGAAAGCCTGGCAAAATCGAAAAGACGAATACGTCCCTACGTTGATGAATATAGCCTGGATGATGGAAGGCGTATCTATCTACTTGGCGAAGGAAGGCTCATTAACCTGGCTGCCGCCGAAGGACATCCCGCCAGCGTCATGGATATGAGCTTCGCCAATCAGGCTCTATGCCTGGAATATCTCGCCAGGATGAAAGGGAAGCTTAAGCCAGATGTTTATTCCGTGCCGGAGGAGATTGATAAAGAGATAGGAAGGTTGAAGCTCGCTTCCATGAACATTACCATTGATTCCTTGACCAAGGAGCAGCAAAAATACCTGCAAAGCTGGGAAGTAGGTACTTAATATAACTGAAGAAAGGAGCAAACATGCCGAACAGTTTTGAGAATGCCTCTTCATACTTGCTCACTTCGGAGTCCGTTACTGAGGGGCATCCCGACAAATTATGTGACCAGATTTCCGATGCCATCCTCGATGCCATATTGGAGAAAGACCCTATGGCACGGGTTGCCTGTGAGGTGGCAGCGACCACAGGCCTGGTCATCGTTATGGGAGAGATTACCACTAAATGCTATGTGGAAATACCGGAGATTGTTCGCGGCGTGGTCCGAGATGTGGGCTATACTCGCGCCAAATATGGATTCGATTGCGATACTTGTGGAGTAATGGTCTCCGTCAAGGAGCAATCAAAGGATATCGCCATGGGGGTAGACCGGTCTCTTGAAGCAAGGAGTGCTGAAGCGATTAAAAATGAAAAGGGGACCCTGGGTGCTGGTGACCAGGGGATGATGGAGGGTTTCGCTTGCAACGAGACCCCTGAGTTCATGCCACTCACCATCACCCTGGCACACAAGCTATGCCGCCGCCTCGCCGAGGTGCGCAAGGACCGTACCGTCCCCTACCTGCGTCCCGATGGCAAATCCCAGGTGACTGTGGAGTACAGTCATGGCATACCTAAAAAAGTGGTCAATGTTGTTCTTGGCGCTCAGCATGACCCAAACACAAATCATGATACTATTGAGCACGATCTCCTAGAACAGGTGATTAGGAAGGTCATCCCATCTGACCTGATGGATAATGAAACTAAGATTTATGTCAACGCAACAGGTCGCTTCGTCGTTGGTGGACCGATGGGAGATACCGGACTCACCGGGCGCAAGATATTGGTCGACACCTATGGCGGCATCGCCAGACACGGCGGAGGCTGTTTTTCGGGTAAGGATCCAACAAAAGTTGATCGCTCCGCAGCCTATGCAGCACGATATGTCACCAAGAACTTGGTTGCTGCTGGATTAGCTGACCGTCTTGAGATCCAGCTCTCTTATGCCATCGGGGTAGCATACCCTCTCTCCATCGCTATCGAAACCTTCGGCACAGGAAAAGTTTCAGATAATGCTATCCTTGACCTGATTAAAAAACACTTCGATTTACGACCAGGAGCTATCATCGAGACCCTGAATTTGCGTCGCCCCATCTACCGCCAGACCGCCACCTACGGGCATTTTGGAAGGGAAGACCTCGACCTTCCCTGGGAGAAAACAGATAAAGCTGAAATCATAAGGGCTGAGGCAGGAACATAAATTTGAGATTGCTTCGCGGAGCCTGTCCTGAGCATCTTGAGATTCTTCGCTGCCTCTTCGCTTCACTCAGAGCTTCGGCTCAGAATGACAGGAGGCGAAGGGCTCACAATGATGGGAGAACATCAGCCTGCTACGAATATCTTCCATCCTTGGATAACACCCAGAGTGACTAAAAGAACTATCGTGCCTGCTATAACCACCCCCAGCCCAATAGCAGGGAAAGCCTTCTTCCAATCCATAGCTAACAGCCAGCTTAAAAAGGTTGCCGTATATACCCCGGTAACAGGCAGAGGTATCGCTACAAGCAAGGTCAACCCCCAGAAGCCATATTTATCAACTTTCGGCTTGCCTCTCTTCTGTACATTCTCCAAATAGCGATTGAAAAGCTGAAATCGAGACAAAAACTTGTCATAAAATAGACACAAACCAAAGAAAATAGGGAAAAACAACAGGGCATTGACAATAATTGCGACGACAAAGACAAGCAGTGGGTCAAGCCCCAAAGAAACCCCTAAAGGAATCCCTCCCCTTAATTCGCTGATCGGGATCAGCGTCCACGCTATAACCAGAGCCATTTCTCGCATAACGGTAGCTAATTGCATAGACTACAGACTGCCAAAACGGCGCTGCCGTTGCCTGTAGTCAAGTAGTGCTTCCTCAATCTCTTTCTTGTTGAAGTCTGGCCACAATACCGGCGTAAAGTAGAGTTCACTGTACGCCGCCTGCCATAGTAGGAAGTTGCTCAAACGAATTTCGCCACCAGTTCGAATGATTAGGTCAGGGTCAGGAATGTCTGCAGTGTCAAGATAACTGCTGAACATCGTCTCGTTTATACCTTCTGGCGAAACATTGCCTTCCTTGATACACCGCACTGCATCCACCATCTCAGACCTACTACCATAATCGAAGGCAAGACAGAGAGTCATTCTGGTATTATCCTTGGTAAACTCGGTGGCCGACTTAACTTTCCGCCTTAGCTCAACAGGCAACCTATCCAACTTGCCTATATGCCTTAACTTTATGTTAGCTTCATGAAAAGCTTTAGTTTCTTTATCTATACTGCTGGATAACAGCCGTAATAATCCATGAATCTCTTTCTGCGGTCGACTCCAATTCTCGGTGGAGAAAGCAAAAAGAGTGAGATACTTCACACCGTAGTTAGCAAATGCCTCAACTACTTTACGGATGTTCTTGGCACCAGCTCGATGACCCGCGATCCTGGGAAGCCCTCGCTGCCTTGCCCACCTGCCATTGCCATCCATAATTATGGCTACATGACGAGGCAAAGAACTATCTCCGTTCATTTCCGTTGCCTTTCATCCAGATCTCTGGAGTCATCTTCCGCTGTAAATAGGGAGAATATCTTGCCGGGAAGATAATTTCCAATGTTTTTTATAACCGCTAATATGAAGTTGCCATGCCAGTCGAAGGAGAAAGTCGGTGAGTCAAGTAGAGCTCTTACTATACCATGGGAGCTAGCAATATCAAGCATCTTCTCTATTTGCCCGTCACTCAGTTGTTGATATAGCCTGCGAGCCAAATAGCTATGCCGAATTTCCCTCCCCATTTTTGCCTTCCACGCTTTCTGGTAGTGGGAAAGCTGTGTTGCTTCCAAGCTTCCATTATCAAACGCCTCTGATAGCACCTCAACTGCGACCTCACTAGCGAGATGCCCGAAATATATTCCCCCTCCCGTGGTTGGCTTCACCTGTCCAGCAGCATCTCCAACGACCAATAACCTGTTACCATAGGTTCGAGGTAAGATCTCCATGGGAATGGCTCTCTGTCTCATCTCTGTTTCCTGTCGTACTACCTTCCCCTGGCAAAAAGGGCTAGCCAGTAATTTCTCCAGATAGAATTTGGCATGAGCTGCAGCGAGCACGCCGGCTAAAGCTGTGCCGTTTGAAATAGGGACAAGCCAGCCAAAAAATCCCGGCGCTATTTCTTGACTGAAATAAATCTCAATTTCCTCAACGCCCTGAACTTCAACCACAGTTTGGGCACCAATGGCAAAATGGGCAATGCTCCCCAAACCGAGTTTTCTGGTGAAGCCGGGCTTAAAACCAGCAGCGATGACTACCGCCCTAGCCTTGAACGCTAAACGAGGAGTTTCAACCTCCACTCCCTCATTGTCAATGTTGACCTCTAGTGCTGGAAGAGAGCAAAAGTAATCAGCACCTTCAGCCATAGCTTTCGCAGCTATCGCTCCGTCCAGGGAAGCCCGGTCAACAATATAGGCCTCGATTCCCTTCTTTTCCAGTCTCAAGCTCTTGCCCGAAGGACTGAATAGCTTAGCCGTGCTTGTCTTGTTTAATACTACTTCAGGACCAACCCCAAAGGAGTCAAAACACTCAGGGCTAACAATGCCGGTGCAGCAAATATCAATTCCCGGAGCTTCTTTCTGCTCCAGGACAGCCACCTTAAGACCCCGAGAAGACAACCCATAAGCAGTGTAACTTCCTGCAGGACCTGCTCCTACTACGATAACATCGTAAGAATCGTGTGACAATTCATTCCCCGGCTGTATTCATTTGCTATTATACAATACTAAACTCACCAGAAAACACATTACAATCGATGCTAACGGTGGAAAGAAGAGGAGTACGACTAGGGAGCACTTCCTGATTCAGCTAGTTTTTCCAGCCACAAGCAAAGTTCTTCAGGGGAGTGAACATAGTAGTCAGCACAGGTGAGAGCAGTCGCCTCACCTACTCGGATGGAGATGCCATTTATTTGATTCACGAAGTTAAATCCATCCTCATCAGTAACATCATCGCCAGCGAAGATGACCACCGAGTTTTCAGCCTGGTAATGACTTAATAACCATTCTATTGCCTTGCCTTTATCCCAATCAACAGGCGGTCTTACCTCGATAACTTCTTTCCCTTCGGTAACCCTGACCTTCCCTTGTTTTTCCGAAGCCTCAACTACCTCCCTGAATAGTGCCTTCACCTTTTTCACCTCAGGTTTTGCCACCAGCCGGTAATGAACGCTTAAACTAAATTGTTTGTCCTCCAGGATAATGCCGTTAGTTCCAGCCAATTTTTCCACAAGCTGCGAATAGAGTTCGCTAAGCAAGGATGACGCCTTTGTGGCCATGGGATGAACAAAAGCTTCTCCACAGCACTCTATCTCCAGACCATGATTGCCAGCGTATGCCAATCCCCCCAACCCTATAAGTGCCTTAATTTCGACCAGACTTCTGCCACTGATTATGCCCACTTCAAAGTTACTACGAAAAGCAAGCTTTCTGAGAATCTCTCCAATCTTAGGGGGCAGCAGGGCCAACTCAGGGCGTAATGCTACGGGATTCAACGTTCCATCATAATCCAGAAAGATAATTACTCGAGACGCTGTTTTCGTCCTTGAGGCAACTTCTTCCCAACAGTCAGGCAAGTAGCAAGTCATGCCTCAGGGAACTCAAATTTAGTTATTTCGGTGATAATATTAGCCGCCCAATCATAAATATTGTTGCTACGCACCGTCTTCCGCAGCCTGGACATTCGCTTGTGTCTCTCCTCACGAGGCATCTCCAGAGCTTGCTTTATACTTTCAACAGTATCCTCAATGCAATAAGGGTTGATCAACAACGCTTCAGGAAGCTCTCTAGCCGCTCCGGTGAACTGGCTTAAGATGAGCACACCATCTCTATCCGTTTTGCAAGCAACGAATTCCTTGGCTACCAGATTCATCCCATCTTGAAGAGAACTGACGATACAAAAGTCAGCCAGCCTCGACAGTGCTGCCAGAGTATCTTGAGTACAATACTCATTAATGTAGACTATAGGTCTCCAATGTCCAATTTGATGACGCCAGTTAATTTTGTCTACCAGTTCATCTATTTCGTCGTTTATACGTTGATATGCTTCGACTCGCATTCGGTTAGGCACACCTACCTGAATAAAAGTCAATCGCTCTTCATACTCAGGATACTTCTCCAGAAAGCGATCCACTGCTCTCAACCTCTCTGGTACACCTTTGGTATAATCTATGCGATCAATACCCAGCCCGATAAATTCGCTTCCTAAGCCATAAAAGTGCCTTAGCTGTTCCGCCTGGTGAGTTACATGCCTGCTGCTAGCCCGACCAGATATTTTATCAAAGGCAACACTGATAGGAAAGGGGCGTACCACCGTAGTACGTCCCCCCCTGGTAATAGCATACTTTTCCCGCTCAATTTTACACTCGAGCTCTCGGTCTACAGTCTCTAGAAAGTTGTTACAGTTATACATGGTGTGAAATCCCAGCAAATCGTTAGCTAGAAGCCCCTGCAAAATCTCCTCCCGCCAGGGACAAATTCTGAAAGCCTCATGATTTGGCCACGGAATATGCCAGAACTGAGCAGTTATAACATTGGGACGCTGCTCCTTAATATAGTGAGCTACCAAAGCTAAATGATAATCTTGAATAAAAACAAACGCTTTCTGATCATTAATTTCCTCGATAACAGCCTGGGCAAACAGTTTGTTAACCTTCTGATAAACATCCCAGTCAGGTTGCCTAAATTCGGGTCTCACATAAACTATATGGCACAATGGCCATAGAGCTCTATTGGAAAAACCATCATAATAGCCCTCCTCTTCGGATTTAGATAGCCATATCCGCCTCAAGGTATAACGAGGTGTTTCTGGAGGTACCTGGATCTTATTGTCTTTATCAACCACATCGACATCAGCATCCCCACTGCCGTGGGCAATCCATAACCCACCACAAGCTTGCAGCACCGGGTCTAATGCTACAGCAAGACCACTGGCTGGTTTAACACACTTGATTTCCTCTCCTACCCAATTATGGATATAAGGCTCACGGTTAGAAACAGCGATAAATAGATAATCGCCCAGCTTATCGTGTACTAATTCCTGAAGGCTTCCTTCATCCATACTGTATCCAGGTTGCTCGTTTTTATTACTATTATACCCCTTTTTTCAATCCAGCATCACAAATTAACCATTTTTTTGACACGACCTATGTTGCCTACTAAAATAAACGACAACATGAATTCGCCAGCGCAGCTTTATACGCTGCAATACATCGACCGCGAACTTCAAAGAAGCCAACAAGAACTAGATGAGATTGAAACTCAGCTAACCAATGATGAACCTTTAGCTAAAGTTAAATCTAACCTCGCTTCAAAAAAAGCGGAACTGAGAGACACGGGGAAAAGACAAAAAGAAGCTGAATGGGTGCTAGAGGATCTTCAACAGAAGGTGAAACAAATTAATGATAAGCTTTACGGGGGCAAGCTCAAAAACCCCAAGGAATTGGTCAACCTTGACCTCGAGAGCAAAGAGCTTGGCAAAAAGGTCCGCAAGAAAGAGGATGAATTACTAGAGTTAATGAGCGAGGCGGAGGACATTCAATCTAATATAAAAAACATCAGCCAGGAACTGAAAAGGGTAACCAAGGAGTGGCAGCAAAAGCAACAGATGCTCATCCAGAGAAAGTCAGATGTGGAAGCCAAGCTCACCGGTCTCCACCAGGACCGTGAAGAACTAGCCAGGCAAATTAGCCCAGAAGCACTCAGCCTGTATGAACAAATCAGGACGACCAAAGAGCAAGCCGTAGCTAAAGTGGAAGGCGGGAGATGCCAGGGATGCCACATTACCTTGCCCACAACTCAATGGCAAAAGGCTAAAGCTGGTAATTTAGTCCAGTGTGACAGTTGTAATAGAATATTATACGTCGAATGACGCTTAGGGTCATAGTCAGGATGAGATGGTAGGGTGACTAAGCGTAGCTAAAATTAAGATTTGATTAAAAACTGGGGAGGTTCATGATGACAAAAATTATTGTTCTCGGAGGTTGTGGAACAGTAGGGACTACTGCAGTCAAAACACTTGCATCCAATGACGAGTTTTCAGAAGTCGTTATTGGCGATTTTAATATTGGAAAGGCGAAAGAACTTGTTGCTCAACTGGGGTCAAAGAAGGTCTCCGCTGTTAAAGTTGATGCTGAGGATGAAAAGAGCATAAAGAATACTGTTAAGGACGCTGATGTTGTGCTTAATTGCGTAGGACCATTCTATAAGACTGTGAAGAATGTCGTGCGAGCGGTTATCGATGCCGGAATAAATTATGTGGATATCTGTGACGATGTTGACGTAACTGCTGATATCTTCAAGATGGATGATGCTGCCAAGAAAGCTGGTATTACTGCAGTGATTGGAATGGGCAGCTCCCCTGGCGCTACGAACTTGATTGCAAGATTTGTTGCTGAGCAATTGCTGGACGAAGTTGATTCTATTGGCATCTTCCATGCCCACGGTGGTGAGCCGGTGGAGGGGAAAGGCGTAATTGGTCACAGATTCCATTCCATGTCTATAGATATCCCGATGTTCCTTGATGGGAGGCTAAAGACGGTCAAATACTTCGGAGAGGATGGAATAGCACTTCGCCAAACATTCCAGTTCCCTATACTGGGTGAAGTACCGGTATATCCGTACCCGCACCCGGAGCAGGTTACCCTCCCAAAGTACATCAAGTGTAATGAAGTCACCAACAAAGGTTCTGTGATACCAAATGAATATTACGACCTGACAAGAGATATGTGTAGGTTAGGCCTTTCCAGCACAGAACCATTGGATGTGGAGGGACAAACTGTAATACCGTATGATTTCGCCGTTGCTTATATCCTTAGAGAAAGGGAAAGAATACTGAAAGAAACCAATTTTGGTATACAACGTGGTTGCTGTTCAATAGTTATAAAAGGCAGGAAAGACGGGAAACACCGGGAATATAGAGTCCACATGGCTTCCAAAAGTCAGGCATTGGGAGAAGGCACCGGAGTTCCAGCAGCTATAGGGGCAATCCTTATGCATCAAGGAAAGATTACCGAAAAGGGGGTATTCCCTCCCGAGGGATGCATAAATCCACAGGATTTCCTGGACCTTGTTCCGCAGGTTATAAAGCTTGATAAGGCCAAGGAAGGCGGAGGATCGTTCGGAGGATTGATTGCTGAAATGGTAGATGAAAATGGTAACGTCAAAAAGATGGATATATAAAAGAGTGTGAAGTTTGCCTATACTACATAGCGCATTGCTTTTCTGGTTAGACATTTGGAGGAGAGTATGCCGCGAGGGAAAAAGGCAAAAGAAGATACTGATAAGAAGTACATCTTGGCAATCGATCACGGAACGTCTGGCGTTAAGACAGCAATAGTTTCCATACATGGAGAAATTGTAGATTTCGAATCCGAAAAGACACCGGTATATTTCTTGCCGAATGGGGGTGCTGAGCAGGACCCGGATGAGTGGTGGAATGCCCTGGTCAAGACCTCGAAACGACTGATTAAAAAAAGCGTCGTTCCCCCAAGCGATATTGTTGCGGTATGTGTCTCAAGCACGATGTCCAGCACCGTTGCTGTAGACTCTGATGGTCATCACCTGATGAATTCACTTACCTGGATGGATTCTCGCGGCGCTCCTTATGTTAGAGAGTTGATGGGAGGTTTCCCCAGTATTTCGGGATACAATCTATTTAATGTTTTAAGATGGATCCCCAAGACGGGTGGAGGACCTACTTTATCGGGGAAGGATGATATCGCCCATGTTTTGTTGGTAAAACATGAGTATCCTGAAATCTACGAAAAAACGCACATGTTTTTGGAAAGCAAGGATTATTTAAACCTGCGGCTCACCGGTGAATTTGCCGGCTCCTACGATTCCACAATTCTCTATTGGGTTACCGATATAAGAAATATCAACAATATTCACTATGACGATAAATTGATAAACAGACTGAAAATTGATAAAAACAAACTGCCGCCTTTGAAATCATCCACTGATATTCTAGGACCCATTTCCAAAAAGGCGGCGGATGAGATCGGGCTGGGGCAAGATGTAAAGGTTGTTATGGGTGCTGCTGACCACCAGGCAGCGCTTGTTGGCTCTGGGGCAGTGAGGGACTTCGAAGGTCACCTCTACCTTGGTACATCGTCATGGGTTGAATGCATTGTGCCATTCAAGAAAACAGACATGTTTCATTCTATTGCATCACTTCCTGCAGCAATCCCCGGCAAGTATCAGTGTATAAATGAACAGGATATCGCAGGAGGGGTTTTACCATTCCTGGTAGATAATATTATTTACCATAAAAACCAGCTGAGGGCTGACGAGCCCCCTCCAGAGGTATATAAGAAATTAGACGAAATCGCACAGCGAGTGCCTCCAGGAAGCAATAAGTTAATCTTCACCCCCTGGCTCAATGGGGAAAGGAGCCCGGTTGATAACACCACGCTAAGAGCAGGGCTATATAACGTGTCCATGACTACCAATATGGATCATATTATTCGGGCATTTTTTGAGGGTGTTGCCTACAATACTCGATGGAACCTTAAATATGTTGAAAAGTTCATCGGGAGAAAGATGGATACATTAAACTTTGTCGGAGGTGGTGCTCTATCCAACGTCTGGTGCCAGATCTTTGCCGATGTCTTTAATAGGACAATCAGGCAGGTGGAAAATCCTATGCAGGCAAACGCCCGTGGCGCTGCACTTATTGCCTCAGTTGCTTTGGGATATATCACGTTTGATGATATTCCCCGGTTGACTCGATACTCAAACACATACTATCCAAATCCCGAAAATAGAACGATATACCGCGAGCTACTCCACGAATTCTTGAAGATATATAACAGCAACAAAGCAATGTATCGGCGTTTGAATAGAATCCAGTGAATTTGTATTGGATGACAAGTAAAACTTACCGCAGGAGGTTATCTTTTAAAACTTCCCGTGTCTTCCAGCCCCATGTGTAAAACGTTCTACGCCTTGTAACGTCTCGAGACTACCAATAACCGCCTTTCCGTGACGAAATTCGTTGGCCATTGCCTCGTCAAAGCTCAGATTGAGACCTTCGTACGTGGACAGCCGGTCATGCTTCAGGCAAATCTGTGGAAATTCGGCTATTTGTGCCGCCAGTTTTTCCGCCTCTGCTCTAGCAGCGTCATTCGGGACAACCCTATTTGCAAGCCCCATTAACAGGGCTTCGTCTGATGGCACTGGTCTGCCGGTCAATATCATGTCAAGAGCACGGCTGAGTCCAATCAAGCAAGCAAGCCGAATTGTGCCTCCATCCATAAGTGGCACCCCCCATCTGCGGCAGAAAACCCCGAATACAGCATCCTTCTCAACCACACGGATATCACACCATATTGCCAGCTCAAGCCCTCCGGCAACTGCATACCCCGACACCGCAGCTATGGCAGGTTTGGATAGTCGCATCCTGCTAGGTCCCATTGGTCCATCACCATCAGCTTCTACACGGTTCTCTTTACCCTCCATGATTGCCTTAAGGTCAGCCCCGGCACAGAAATTTCCTCCTTCACCATAGAGCACAGCTACATATGAGGAATCGTCCTCTTCGAAGGTCCTGAACGCCTGTGAAAGTGCTTCGGCTGTTTCCCTATCCACTGCGTTTCTCACTTCAGGACGGTTTATGATTACGGTAAATACCTTGCCTTTCTTCTCAGTTTTTACTTTCATTTAATCCTCAATATCCTTTCAAGACATTCAAATTGTTATCATACATCCTGTCTGGAAAAATTAGCAATTTGACCTGCAGCGCAATTAAATGTAAATTAATATTGGTGGTAAGTAAACCGGGTGATCGCCCTATGCCTTGTGTATAGGGAGGAAAGTCCGAGCTCCACCGAGCAAGGTGCTGGGTAACGCCCAGGAGGGGTGACCCTACGGAAAGTGCCACAGAAACATACCGCCCCGTGAAATAGGTTTAGCCATTTCACAGGGTAAGGGTGAAATGGTGAGGTAAGAGCTCACCAGCAGCCAGGTGACTGGCTGGCTGGGCAAACCCCACCTGGAGCAAGACCAAACAGAGGGCGATTGAGGTGCTCGGCCGATGCCCCGGGTAGGTCGCTTGACCTTGATGGTAACATCAAGGCTAGATGAATGGTCACCACCCTGATACCACCGAAATCTTTGATTTCGGAGGAAATTCAGGGCACAGAACTCGGCTTATAGGTTTGCTTGCCGCCCCCTGTTTCAGCCCTGACAGGGCTTAGAGATACAACAAGAGGGGAAGAAATCACGAACAAAGTATAGCAAGTTAGGCGTGTGGTTGTCAAGGGTTTTTTGTGGTAAAATCTGCACTGTTATGGGGAAAATTCGCTTTTTAATCTTCGCTTCGCTTCTCGCGATAATTTTAGGGGTGCTGGTGGTGGGGGATTCCCCCACCATGGCAACTGAGAAGCCGCCGCCGACAAAGTCGGCCACGATGACGATCACGATGATAACGCCGCCGTTGCCGGATGACTAGGTGGGGGATGTGCTGAGTTTGGGGATGGCGTGTTACACAATCCGCTAGATTGTGCAATCTAATAAACTTTGGTTCTTTGCCATGTTATGAACCCATACGGATTGACCTCACATTACTTGACAGTAGTCACGCCCTAGCAGTAATCTGACATAAAAGCTGGCGTAATTTGCCAAGAAGGTGAACAAATGAGCAGTATATTTACTTTAGCATCCATATTGAAAGACTCCGAATACAGCATATCGCTTTTTACAGAGTCAGAGATAAAAGACCTGGAGTCCAAAACAATATCAAAAGACGGAAAAGCTTATATCAACTGCATAATAAGAAATAAAGAGATTTTGTTGAAACCGGAAGAGATAATCCGCCAACTCTACACAGCCAAACTCATAGACAAATATGGCTATCCAAAAAAGAGAATTAAGTTTGAGCATCCAGTTAGTTTCGGTCGTGAGGTAAAATCAGCCGACATTGTCATATTCGATAAGGATAGACCTACCGTTGAGTACATCATTGTTGAGGTTAAGAAGCCTAAGCTCAAAGAGGGTAAAGAGCAACTAAAGTCGTACTGCAACGCCACCGGTGCGCCCATTGGCGTCTGGACAAACGGCGGACAAATTTCCCGCTATAACCGTAAAGACCCGAATGTATTTGCGGATATTACGGACATTCCCAAAGCAGACCAAACGCTTGAAGACATTTTGAAAGAACAATTCACGTGGCGTGACCTTATTATAAATGACAAAATCCCCAATGAGGGCAAATCGCTAAAAACAATCATCACTGACATGGAAGATGAAGTCCTGGCTAACGCGGGCGTGGACGTATTTGAGGAAGTATTCAAGCTAATATTCGTCAAATTGTATGATGAATCTAAGAGTCAGAAAGATAAAACTGTATTGGATTCAATTGTCCATGCACAGTTAACAGAACAGGAATACAGCGACTACGAAAAGCTAAAGGATTTCTTGAAATCTGACAGTACCGTGCTGAAAGTTAATAATAATTTTAGAGTGATGGAGTTTAGAAATACCGGGCAGTCAGAGGGTGAACTAAAAAAGAAGATTCAAAAACTATTTGATGAAGCCAGAAACAAATGGCCTGGCATCTTTCCTGATGAAAGCAAGATTGACCTTTCGCCGTCTCATCTTTCTATCTGTATATCAAGTCTGCAAAACGTAAAGCTCTTTAATTCCAACCTACAAGTTATTGATGAAGCGTTTGAATACCTAGTGAGCAAATCATCAAAAGGTGAAAAAGGGCAGTATTTTACGCCTCGACATGTCATTGATATGTGCGTCAAGATGCTGAATCCCAAGCCAGGTGAATACATGATAGACCCTGCTGCCGGTTCTTGCGGTTTTACCGTGCATACTATCTTTCAGGTGACTGGACACCTCTTTGAAAATGCTGACATTTCGCAGGAAGAAAAGGAAGACGTGCTAAGAGTTTTTGGCATCGACTTTGACGAAAAGGTTGTCAGAGTTGCCCGTACTTTAAATCTGATTGCCGGTGATGGTGAGTCAAATGTCCTGCACCTTAATTCACTGGACTATGACAGGTGGAATGAGACCGTAACTAATCCTGAATGGGTGAACACCTACGGTAAGGGTTTCAAACGTTTGAAATCGCTAATAAAGGATAAGGAGTCTTACAAGGAATTTCTCTTTGACATTCTGATGGCTAATCCGCCCTTTGCCGGAGATATTAAGGAACCACGTATAATATACAAGTATGAACTTGGCTATAACGGAAAGAATAAAGCTAAATCAAAGGTGGGTAGAGATATCCTTTTTATAGAGCGCAACCTAGAATTCCTTAAACCCGGCGGGCGTATGGCAATCGTTCTGCCTCAAGGGCGGTTTAATAATACATCTGACAAAGACATTCGTGAGTTTATTGCCGATAAAGCCCGCATTATAGCGGTGGTAGGTCTGCAAAATAACACGTTTAAGCCTCACGCCGGCACAAAGACAAGCGTGCTATTCCTTCAGAAATGGGATGAAAAGCTCTGCCCGAAAAAAGATGATTACCCTATCTTTTTTGCCGTCTCGGAGAAATCCGGCAAGGATAACTCAGGCGAATACGACTGTGTAAAGAACGGGAACGGTAAACGTAAGCTGGACAAATATGGGCACTTCCTTGTTGACCATGACTTGCATAATCAGGGTGGTGAATTACCGGACGGCATTGCCGAGGCATTTATTGAGTGGGCAAAAAAAGAAGGGCTGAGTTTTTGGAAACAATAAATGAAAATTTCTGTCGTGAATAGTTCAAAAATTGATTTAGGCGATAGAATCGATGCAGAGTATTTTGAGCCATCCTACTTAGAGAACGAAAACAGGCTCAAGAAAGCGACCGCCAAGCCTTTGTCTACTTACTGCAGTCTTGTATCCAGTGCTTTCTATCCAGCAGCAACCGGATATTATGTCAGCGGTGAGATGCCGTTTATTCGATGCGTAGATTGCATAGAGTTTCCCGCTATAACTCACATACAAGATGATACCTTCGAGAGGCTTCCTCATTCTTTCGTTAAAGAAAATAGGACAATTAAAGTATTAAAGGACGGAGATATCGTAATTACGAAAGTTGGGACTCCTTGTTACGCATCAATAATATATGGGCTCGACAAAGTGGCTTTGTCGAGAACAGTTTTGGGTGTTTGTAAGATAAAGGATATAGACCCTTTTTATCTAACAGTTTATCTCAGGTCAAAATACGGCTTTGAACAACTGTTCAGAGAGCGAGAATTGACAATACAATATCAACTGACCCTTGATAGAGTCGGGAGAATACTAATATATAGACCTGTGGACGAAGCTTTCCAGAAAACAATCCGACAGGTCTTCATTGAAAGCCAAAGCCTTTGCATAAAGGGTACCGAGCAATACGCCGAAGCCGAACATATGCTTCTCTCAGAGCTTGGTCTTGCCGACTGGAAGCCAAAACACCAGCTTTCGTTCGTTAAGAATTTTTCCGATACCAAATCCGCTGACCGCATAGATGCCGAATATTTCCAGCCTGTATATGATGAGATAGTTAAAGCGGTCAAATCTGCAAAGAGTTACGCCCGTTTGGGTAACATAGTTACAATAAAGAAATGTGTAGAACCCGGCAGCGAAGCGTATCAAGACAGTGGCATTCCTTTTGTCAGAGTCAGCAATCTCTCCAAGTTCGGAATCAATGACGACAATCAGCAGTTCATATCGGAGTCTTTATACAAAAGCCTTAAAATGCACCAACCTAAAAAAGGTGAAATCCTTCTTTCAAAGGATGCTACACCGGGAATTGCTTATTACTTGAGTGATATGCCTGGCAAGATGATTCCATCCAGCGGGATACTACGGCTTACGATAATAGATACGGCCAAAATCATGCCTGAATATTTAACGCTTGTACTAAATTCCGTGGTTGTCCATAAACAGATAGAGCGCGATGTTGGTGGTTCAGTCATCAATCATTGGCTTGTTGACCAGGTTAAGAATACCATCATCCCCGTGCTGGATGATTCAGTTCAAAAAGAAATCTCGGGTAAAATTGCCGAGTCGTTTCTAAAACGTCAGCAATCTAGGCACCTTCTTGAAATTGCTAAGCACGGGATAGAAATGGCTATTGAAAGTGGTGAAGAGGAAGCCCAAAACTGGCTTAACCAAGAGGTTAAGAGCTATGCCTAACTATTACGTAGAAAATGCGGACAAATGGAAGGCCTTAGCCAACATTGATTATTTTACGCACTTTGTTAAAGCGTGGATTCCCTTCAATGCATGGTACAGAAATTCATATCCTTTGCTGGATAACGATGCTGAGATAATCAACACAATAAAAACAGAGAGCAACAGACTCAAGAATAGACTGATTAGTCTGATCGAGGGACCAGACGAAGAAAACGAAAGTCGGAAGTTCAGGTCGTATTTGTCTGACCTTCATTATCAATTGGAGCGAACATATATCGATTGCGTGGACGGACACATCTCTTTTCTGAACCTGGTAGTTGATAGGAATAATGAAACCAGGGAGGAGTTTACATACAGAAACTTCACTTACAAGGTGGAGATAGACCCCGGCAACAGAAAAAAGATAACGACGACTGTACTAGACAGCTCATCCGTTGAAAGGTTTTCAATCACTCAGAATAATGGATACAACTTCAGTGAAATCGAGAGCGATGGAGTATACAGTCGGTTAAGCGCTGAAGTGAAAACGAAGTTGAAGAGCTGTTATATGGAAGTGAATCCTCGAAAGCCAGTTTCGCTGCTCGCAGGCGAAACTGGCGAATGTATCAAGGTTGGAAGCTACCGATTTGTGAATGACCCTAATCTAATAGCGAGAAGCGTGATTACGGTGATATACAATCTGCGTAATAGCCTATTTCACGGTCAGATAGTACCTGATAAAGAAACACAGAAAGTCTACGAGCCAGCTTATCACATATTAAGCATGCTAGTTGAAGGACTTAGTTAGGGAATATTTGGCTTGCAAATTGAACAAACACAACAGGTCAAATGCCACGGGTCATCTGCATAATTCCTAAAGTTCAGTTATACCATGAATCCCCTGCACAAATCGTCATTTTGTTACGAGCGGAGAGGTGTGAGTCATACATGTGGAATCACTCTCCTGTTTTTCTACTGGCTGCTGAATTTCGCTGCTGCGCTTCGTTTTAAGTCCACTGGCTGGGCTACTCATCAAGCATTTAAAGCTTTCCTATCCGGAATACCTTTGCCCCGCAAACAGAGCAAACACCTTGAAGTGCTGGTCTATTGTTTTTAAGTGTGATTTGCCTTGGGTTCTTTATCTCCACCTTCTTTCTACACTTCATACAATATGCTGTTGCCATATGCCCTCCTTCTTTGATTCTTCAAACCCACCTAGCTTAACTACTCTTCGGGCAAAGGTGGAGTTGTCATGATTATCGTAATTGTAGCAGAATCAGTATCAGAATTGTGACGGCAATGAATAATCTTCGTGGTATGATGTGGGGAGTGAGACCTGATATTATTCTATGCCTGATTGTCCTGGTGGCAATCTTCGTTTACGCCTTGCGTCATCCTGATGTTGATGACTGGCGTGGTCATTAGGGGGCCTGTGGGATATTGCTGGAAGGTTTGCTAAGTTTGGGGATAGTTCGAAACTGTACCACAAAGTTGACAGCAGGTGGCGTGGGTTATACCATTCGCAAAATATAGGAAGACTATCTTGTGGAAGGAGGTGACAATCAAGAATGTCTTGGGTGCGTTGGGTATTTTTTATAGTTCTCGTAGTAAGTGGTATTGCTGCTATTGCCATTGACCAGAATTGGGTTGGGGGGCTAATTTTGATTGGAATAGGTTTGTTTCCTATTCTGTTTGTAACAGGAAAAACCTAGAGCGGCGTTTGAGAGGAGCCTTGGCTCTCTAAATGGTTCGTCGAAGGCTTAATGCGGGCTAAATCATGTGTGAAGGCTTGCGACTTTTGGAAAGGAGAGTAACGAAACGTCATTCTGTGCAGTATCAGTCTCTGTGTCGAGAGCAACGTGCAGGGGTTATTAGGCTAGGTCGCGTATTCGGACTAGACAAGTTAGTGTCACGAGGAGGTGCTAAATGTCATTTGTGATAAGTGTGTATGTTCCAACTGGAATAGTTATGGCTTCGGATAGTAGACAGTCAATTATTATCGATCGTAAGGCTCCAGACGGAAAACTTTTACCCCAAATAGAAACGGTGAGCTCCGACTTCGTTTACAAGACATTCCTCCTAGAAAAGCAACAGGTGGGTATTAATATGTATGGGGACCCGCTCTTAGGGAAGGTAACCATTGGAAGCCACATAAAAAGGTTCAGTGAGGAGATGATTGATGATGCTGATGATGTGACTACTGTTCCCGGTAAGCTGATTGAGTTCTTGAGGCGAGATTTCCCGAAGGCGGACACCGCTTTCCAGATAGCTGGCTTCAAGAGAATGGATAGAAAAAGCATTCCGTATGTATTTCGTTGCCATGTTGGGAAAAACACGATTGAAAGACCCAATACTGCGCCAAAGACAGATAACGTCATATATGGAGCATCATGGGGAGGCCAAACGGATGTCATAACATCGCTCTTACAGGCAATACCCGGACAGCCGAAGGCTTCCATCATCTGGGATGCAATGGCGATTCAGGATGCCATAGACTTTGCTATATATGCGGTTAGAACTACGATTGATACTATGCGCTTCCAAGCCAGGCCTAAAAACGTTGGCGGGCCCGTGGATGTTCTCTTGATTACCCCTGATGAACCTGCGCGCTGGATCCAGAGAAAGCAATTCAGAGGAGAGTTAGGCCAGACCAGTTAATGTGAATCGGAATAATGCCAACAAACCGGCAGAGATTGCAGTCGATTATCCGTGATCACGCACCGAGCCAGTTGTTTCTTGAAGAGTTCCAACATTTCCACCTCTCAGTGGAACAAAAGCTATGGTCTATCAACTACTTTCATGATCAGATTGCTCAACTGAAGCCCGAGGTGCTCTATCAACAGCAGCCAACCCGGGAGGGCACCTTAGTACTAGACCAGCACACTGATAAGGAAGGGTTCAGACTTTACGCTAACCTGATCCTTGACGGTTTCCTGATGAATGCTATGGCAGCTCTCGACACACTTGCTCACGAGATCAAGGTGCTTTATGGGTTTCACCCTGTTCCCCGCAAAGTTTATATTCTTACAATCACGGAAAAACTGGCAAGAGAGCATCCGTCTTGTACCTTGAACAGGTATCTGTCAAGCGAATTGGCAAAGCCTTGGTTCGAGCCTTTCGCTACGTATCGACACTGTACCACGCACGAAAGCTTAGTAGGATCCAATGTTCGTTATGATGAGACTCTGATTACTGGAGAGCTCCGGCAAGCTTTTATCACCCTGCCGGATGACCCTAGAAATAGACCCTTCACTTACATACGTAATAGGGAACTCAAGTCATATTGCATTAAAATAAGAAGAAGGGTAACTGACCTGGTACACCATTCGTATTCCTTGATTATTCAAGATATTAGAGTGGCACACAATATCCTGCCTATTCCTTGACACTGTAGTTGAAGAAGCTGCCATATTGTGCAACTGCGATGCAGACGCCGCCGCCGGGTGATTAGGGGGGTATGCTGAGTTGGGGATAGTTTGAAGCGTTATCGGAGGATGGAAAGTTTACACCAACGCTAAGAGGTGGACTGGGTCAAAAGTCCAAGCTGAATTAGCTCCTTCAGGGTGCTATCACCACTTTGTAATGGATAGTATTTGAGCCAAGCACCCCAGTCTGGGTCTGGTCCTATTGTAGCCATAGTGTGGTCAACCGCTTCCTTTACCGGCAGCCCTTCGGAGCAAAGGTTTTCCACCAGTCTTGTTGTAGCTTCATCTACGTAATCCAGCTCAACACTGTGGTCCCAGGCAAAATAGCAAGAGGCACCTTTGCTGGTAAAAGCTTTGGCCAGGTCATCCAAATGGAGGCAGGAACAGCCATCAACAATCACGGCGGTATTATTAAAGTTTCCATTCATGCTGTGGGTGATGAATTTTGGGCCGATGGCAAAATAAAGCGGGTCACCTTTCAGAACATAGGCAGCGGCTAGTTCATCACCCAATAGTTCCCCGGTATATTTCATGCGATTAAAGGGTTCATTGGTAAACAGGTAAGTTCCTGTCATTGACTCCACATCGGGATGCTCTGGGTTGGGGCCAATGACACCAGAGTGAACTCGGAAGACGATGAGCTGGTAGTCATAAATGGGTAAATTCCGGTAGAGGTTAACGGTGATATCATCGCCCTGATACACATCGACGCTGAAGCCAAAGTCCTCGAGGTCCTCGGTTATGTTGGTGGTGAAATCCTCGTTGGGGTAATTGCTGTAGAGCTGGTCAACGATGGCTGCGCTCGTGCCTTCCGGGACAGGTGGAGTGATGAGTTGAGACCTGTGAGAAGCAAAGATAACAGCAAGAACAGCGATAAATAAGACCAGCGCAACCCACAGCCAACGGAAGCTCTTCTTCTGGGGCTTCCCCTGGGAATTCTTAGCCTTTGGTTTAGTCAATATTTAGCTCTGAGCCCTGCGGCGCCTCAGTGTAAGCCAGCTCAAGCCACCTGCTAAGAGCACTGCAAGAGCAATCCACGGAGCCAGGATAGCCAGCTTGTTCATGGGATAGATAGTGCCGCCAACAGGTGGGGGAGGTGGAGGAGGTGGTGGTGGGATTAACGGCAAATAATCTTTGTTTGAGTCCCCAGTGATATTGTAAGGAGTCTCTCCAAAGCCATCTCCGTTGGTATCGTTGCCGGTATAATCCGACCAGTAGTTGCCGCCAATATAGGGACCGCCGATGATGTTCGGGCCAGTGGTATTTGTGGTGCTCCAGGTGTTAGCTTGATTATCGCGGGCGTTGTTCAGGTTATGGAAGTAGTTGTTGTAGACGATGTTATTTTTGGAATCATCCAGGTAGATGCCATACCCGGTATTATTTGAGGCGTTGTTCTTGGTGAAGGTGTTGTAGTCCGAATAATATAGGTAGATGCCGCGCCAGTTGTTCGAGGCGTTGTTGTTGGTGAAGGTGTTGTAGTCCGAATGAGACAGATAGAGGCCTTTGAGGTTCTCGTTTACAGCATTGTTGCTGAGGTAGTTGTTGCCCGAAGAAGAACCCAAGTGGATGCCATAATCGTTGTTCGAGTTTACGGTGTTGTTGATGAGATTATTGCTGCTCGAATGCTGGTCCAGTTCGATGCCCCAGTAGTTGTTCGAAGCGGTGTTGTTGATGAGATCGTTGTTGCTCGAAGAACCCAAGTGGATGCCAAAATAGTCGCTCCACTCTGCGATGTTGTTCCTCAGTAAGTTATAGTTGCTTGAAGATAACTGGACGCCCCAGCCGTTCCAGTTTACGGTGTTGTTGATGAGATCGTTGTTGCTCGAAGAACTTAGGGAGATGCCGTTCCAGTCGTTCGAGTTTGCGGTGTTGTTGATGAGATTATTGTTGCTTGAATCATACAGGCGGATGCCATCATCATTCGAGTTCGCCGTATTACTAGCGATGGTATTATTTGAAGAACTGCGAAGGGAGATTCCTCCATCAGAATTACCCAAAGCTGTGTTGTTGGTAAGCGTGTTGTCGTCCGAATACTTCAGATAGATGCCGTCGCCATAGCTATTCCAACTTGCAGCGTTGTTGATGAGATTATTGTTGCTTGATTCATACAGGTAGATGCCCCAGTAGTTGCTCGCTACATTATTGCTAGAAATGTTACAGTGGTCTGTGCTTCCAAGATATATTCCAGCCATAGAATTTCCAGCGGCATTTTGAACGGTGAACCCGGTTATGTTCACCCAATCAGCGGTTACTTCAAATACATGGTCATCTGAATCTGCTGCGACCACGGCGCAATTCGCGCTGCCATTCTGAGATTGGATGGTCAAGTGAGCTACGTTCACATCCACGTTCTCGTGGTACGTGCCATCGCGAACGATTACGGTACCTCCACCTGACGCAGTCACTGCTTGCTGAATTGTCGGGTAATCATCAGGCACATAAATGGTACCTAGAGATGCTCCTGCCTCTCTTACTAAAGCAGGCAAGCCTCCAACCATTGAGCCGACCATCACAAAGACGAGTCCAATCCCAAAGATTTTGCTAAATATTTCCCCTTTTCTCGTCCCTGTACCCCCCATTATTATAGTTTTTGACAATATCATCCAGGACGTTCGTCCTAGTACCTTTGTACATTCTACATCGCCGTGTGGGGAAGATCAACTTGCGCTTAGTTAACTTTAGTTATATTTAGTTACATTTTTTGGTTCACAGTGAAGAGCCACCCCTTTTCTCACCCCTTAGCCCTCCTTACCTACGAGGTAACCTAGCTACTTTTCAGACAAGGGGGGAGGGTTTCGACAATGAAAAAAAGGGAAGGGGCTCAGCGCCCCCTCCCGTTGCCGTTCCAGTGCCACTTGTTGCAGGCCTGGCATTTCCAGGCCTGGCGTTGCTGACCAGTCTTCTTGTCGGCGAAGGATATGAGCTCCATGAACTCATCCGTGCCGCAACCTTTGCAGACCGGGACTTCGCCCGTTTCGAAATCCTCTTCCTCCTCGTCGTAGTACTCGTCGAATCCAGGCCTTGGCGCTGCCTTGGACTTTGGCTGCGAGCTAGCGGTGGTGGGCTTGCCGACCGTTGCAGCAATAGGCTGGCGCCTCTCGACGTTGTCCAGGTTCATGGTCTCTGCCCTGGCCGGGTTCTTCCACTCGGGTTGAAACTGGCTGCAGATGGTGCCGAAATCGACGAAGATCTCGTTGAGGGTATCGGCGAAGACGTTGATTCTAGCCTCACGGCCTTCGATGGTGAGCTTCAGCTCAGCGTGGTACTTTGTGTTTCCGTTCATTTCACTCTCCTTTCTTTAATTATTTTGTTTACTTTGAGGCATGCGATTAGAATCGACCTGACTTTCCTCTCGTCTTTGGTCATTCTGTGTTTAATTTGGGTTACCTCCTTGATTTTTATTTGGCGGTTCGATTGGCTCGAGCGCCTTGAGCGTTTGGGCTAGAGATGCTGTTGGAATTTAAGCTGCGAGACGACCTGATCGACCACTCGCTTAGCCATCTCGAAGCAGGCTGCGATTCGGATGATCTTGGCTTCGCCCAAACCTTTGTAGCGTAAGAGCTTTTCAAGAGGCTGGTTAGCCATGCCCCTGAAACCGCCGAAGTCACGGATAATTTCATCGGCTGCCTTGTCATCTGATAGGACAAGAGCGAGGAGCTCGGCTTCGGTTAGCTTGGTAATTTCGGAGTTTGTCACTCTAGTCTGAAGCCAGTCTAGGACGGGGTTCATCACTTGCCTCCTTGCAAGCTTGCTGTCGGTATGTACTTTGTGGATATGAGGACTCCAGGGATGTTGGTGACGCCTGACTTCACCCTGGCTCGTATCCTGGGCATCGACGGCTCGCACAGGTCACGAGGGACCAAGTTAGGGTCAACAACCTGGATATCGTAATCCTCCCGGTATGTCACCCTTCCCAGGTGGGTGCGTGACGTCTTGGGCAGGTCGGGCAAGGGGGGTCTGGGTGATGGGTTAATGACCTCGCCGTTGTCCCTGGCCGCCTTGATGCGTAACGCTTCTTGGGCAAGGGCCTGGAGCCTGGCCGTCTCTGCCGCTGCTAGCTTGTCAGCGTGGTAGTCGTGAAGTGCCCTGTTGAGGGCGTCGATGCCGTTGCTGAGCTTGTAGATGTAGGGCTTGAAGAGCTCGATGATCCTCTTCTTGGACTCATCGAGGGGGCGTGTGAGGTCTTTTCGTGCTTCCTCTGCCTGTTTGAGAGCGAACCTGGCGGAGATCAGCAGGTCCTCCGCCTGTTTCTGCTCGGCATCGTTAGTGACCTGAGGATGGTCAAGCCACCTTAGGAGAACCTCCTGCCGGGATTCGAGCTCCTCAACCGCCGTTTGGGGGTTGTAATTCTCCGCTGTGTCTATCATTTACTAACCTCCTTCTTTGAAATTTAGTAGGTGCTCGTCGTATGTCGACGTTTCCTGGATTGGGGGACGTTGAGCCAGACGGCGATGCTCGCTACGGAGCTGACGTTGGAATCCTGTGAAGGATCCCGCGAATTTATTAGCGTCAGCTTCGAAAGCTTGACCGACCGCAAGCTTGCGAGCACATCGCCGCTGTGCCTGACGTGCTAGTCCGATGGACATGGACCGCCACAGCCTTTGCCAGTACCGCCGCCGTGACGGTGTATCAATGTCTTCAATGAGCTGGTCTATCATTTGCGGTGCCTCCCGACATAAGGGTTCGGCCCGGGGTATACATAGGGCGTGAATAAGTGATTAGCTCCGAGGAAGCCGAGTGAAAACCAGAGATCCGCCTGGTGGGCCTCTTTATCCGGAATGATATCCAGGGCCCTGAGTGCCCTACGCCGGGCCAGCTCATTCATCTGGTCTCTTGTGAGCTGAGGGAACCTGTCAAATACCTTGTCTAGCTTTACCATTTCATACCTCCTTTCGACTTATATTTGATTCTTGTCTGCAAAGCTGTAGTAACCTGTGTTTGAAAAGACGATGTGATCCAGGAACTGGTAACCAAGAAGCAAAGCGGCTTCTTTTATTGACTTGGTGATCACCAGGTCATTATCGGAAGGATCAATACAACCGCTCGGGTGGTTATGGGCGATCAGGAAGCTGGTGGCGTTGGGATAGTTGTTTAGTAAGTAGCGGAACATAGTCTTGAGATCTACGCTAGACGCGCTCAAGCCGCCGATGAAGAGCTTCGCTGCAACACACTCCTGACCGACCATAGGAAGAACGTAAAACTCTTCCTGCAGGGGGTTGAAGAGAGGCTCGAGGAGTTTGTGATAAGCGTCCGATGAGCTCTTGATGAGCTCGCCTTTCTGCTCCGACACCTGGTACCATGCTGAGACTACATTCATTTCGAGACCTCCTTCATTTCCTGTTGATCTTCACGGAGCCTGACCAGGGCTCCGATTACCCACTGGGGCCTGTGTGCTTTGCGCTTGAGCTCTGACACGGAGTCGTAGGGCTGAGGCAGGAAACAGCCACCACAGCGATTGCACAGCGTAGGACAAAGACCTTCGTCCTGAATAAGTTTGCAGACACGGAGCTGCTCACGATTGGGCTTTACATTGTTGCGACGCCTACGCTGAGCAGCAAAGAGACGCCGAGCGCGACGCTGACCTGCCTCACAATGCTGTGACCTGACGCAAAGACGGGGGCACTCAAGAGCGCCGCAAAGACCTGGGGCTAGATGAGGATACTGAGCGAGAACCTGTGACTGAGACATGACTACACCTCCTGAATTAAACTCAGCAGATTGCCTGCTGGCGCTTTCACTCTGGTGAAAGAGCGGGTGATTGATGCCCAGTCTAGGATGCCGTAGCAAAAGCAAGGGCTGCGCACTAAAGAATTAAATTCGCAGTTCTGCTTTCGGCAGAAAAAGCAGAAGGAGTCCTTTAGGAAATGGCTGCTTTAGGCGAAGCCGATTCTGCCGAAAGTTGCGGGAAGGCAAGGGTTGGGTTCCCTTGCGTGACGCAATGCCTCTGGGCACAGAATCGTGACCCTTGCCGAACGCAAACCTGGCAGCATTCGGCGGGTACGAACGACGGGCAACGATGGCAATGGTGAGCGACGATGGACCACAAACCGATCCGCCGATGCGGTCGTGGACAATAGGAAAGCAGCAGGCAATAAATACCTTATGGGTGCGGGACATCCCGCCGTGAGCGAAGCGAACCGCGAAGCCGTTCCTTATGCCCTCCGTTCTGTGGAGCGGTATCTCCGCGAAACCTGGAGGGCGATGCGAAGAGCAAGCGGCGCAAGCCGTATAGAAACTTAGCGTAGCGATTTCGCACCGCCTGGAACTGTCCTGATGTCCTCCCTACGTATGAGGCGCCGAAGGCAATGCCGCATACGTCGGAGCGCTCCCTGACGTTCCCGGTAAGCAGTTTGCCTAATCACCTTCAGGTGATAGTCGGGCTCTGGCTCGACACTTGCCAGGGCAAGTGAGGCAGACTGTGAACCAACGAAGGACGGCGGTGGTGCCGCTGGCGGAGCTCTGGCGGACCCTTCCCTTTTAGCGGTCCTGAGCCGACGCAACGCTTCATAGAGAGCTGGCCTTACTCTCCAGGGAAAAACTGAGCTGGTGAGCTGGCATCTTTTGCGGCGGCGAAGCCGCACCCCTTCCCCCTCCCGCCTGCGAAGACAGTGGGCACCCCGACGGCTAAAGGAAGGAACCGTTCATGGAATCATTCACTGGACCGGGGACACTTGGGCTGGTTGGTACTGGGCTGGTTGGTAGGTAGGTAGACCATGGATAGTATAAATTCCTCACCTTCGAGCCGTGCGGTGGTGGCGACGGTTTGAGCCGTCCACGGCATCGGCGAGCCTGCGGGCGGCGTAGCCGTTCCCGCCTCCGATGGTGGTTCTCGGGTGTGGTGGGTTAACTCATCACGTAGCCATAGGATCGCCCGACGGCGAGGGCTGTGGTGGTGAACTCCTTCCAGTCCCCATATCCCCAGCCTTCACTGTTCTTGGCTTTGGCCCTGAAGTAGTATTTGGTTTCGGTGGCTAGGTCTGTGACGATGTGGTTGAAGCTACCTTCGCTGTAGCTGCCTGCCTCTGTCCATATCATCCCTTCGAAAAAGTAGAATTCCTGGCAGCGGCGTTCTACAGCGGAATAGCCTAACGACTGCTGGTGCCTGGCTTTGGTCATGATGCGAGGAGTTAATCCTGTGAGTGACCTCCAACCTGCGCTGCCACCTTGGAGATAAACGGTATGCCAGGCGTCGTCATAGTAGAAGTCAACTTGCACACTGATGCTGCTCGAGGAACCAGGTATGCACAGTATCTTGAAGCCAGTGCACATAAATGAGCTACCGTATATGAAGTCGAGCCAGCCTCCCTTGGCTCCTCCTGGTGGTTGGGGACCGTTGTTGGCATAGGTTGCATCGTTCTCATCATAGCCCTTGGTTTCATCTGTCCACTTGTCGGTTTCATCCAGGTGGCTGGTGGGTGAAAGCCAGTCGGGGGCGGCTTCCTTCAAACAGATGTCGAAGCCCCTTTCACTACAAGCCTCATATCCGTCGTCGGCGATGGTGCCCTGGAGTTTGGCTGAGGTGGAGCCGACATCTGTTGCGTCCTGTGTTGTTACTGTTGGGATAACGGTTGTGATCACATCGCCATTCACCTGGGTGCATTTACTGAGTAATACGCCTTTCTGTTCTGTCATTGTAGCCATTAGCGCAACACCAATCTGGAGTTTGTCTATGTCGGCCCACGTCCACGGTGCCTGGGTCTCTGGATTCTGGTTCCAGACTGTTTTATAGGTCCCCCAGCCACCAGGCTCTTTTACTTCGCCTGGATACTCGGTGGTGTCGGGCTTGATGATTACGTAGCCTTTGTTGTAGATCCTATAAGTAATTTCAACTCGTTGAGGGGTGCCTTCTGCAAGAGTATGGTTCTTAATCTCATATAAGTCTTTGACGTAGGCGCCAGTGTTATTCGTTTCGACACGGGTAGTATCGTCGTCGGGGGTTACGTCTTTGACGCACTCCCAATTGTTGGCTGCACCGACGGGGGTGAGGTTGGTTGCGTCACCGTCTGCTGTTGGTCTTAGAGTTTCTTTTGCCATTCGCTATCTGTCGTTGTGCTTTGGGTAGTTTCAAGCCACTCCTCTATAAGGTATCGAAGCATTTCCCTGGGGTCGATGACTCGGCCCAAGAGGTCGTTAAGGGAATGAGGGTCTTTGATAGTTGGATGGTCGGGCCGCTTCTTCAAGACCCGGTTGGCAAGGGTGGCGTTGAAGTTGAGGGTTAGAGCTGCAGTTCCTATGACGACTCTCCCTATGTCGGCTCCCGCTCCTCCATAGATCTTCTTCCCATTGAACATGAGCTCGTTGCTGTCTATGATGACATCGATGCCGTAGTGTTTGAGTAGCATGGCCTTTGTTACTTTCCTTAGTGTCATCGAAACTGCTTGTCCCGAGGCTGGTCGCTGCAGGCCGATCATGACTCCGAAGTTTCCCGGCTCTGCGATGTAGCCTCCGTGAGGGTCGGTGTAGTCAGCGACAACTTCTATACTGTGGCGGTTGCAGTAGTCTGTGTCTATGATGGTGTCGGCGTGGTCTTTGTCTGGAACGTAGATGGTGGTGTGGTCATAGAAGGTGTAGCCTATCCAGTCCTCGCCTGTTCTTGTTATCTCCTGGATGCCGTCTAGTATCTCGGCTGATTGTTTGTATATGACTCTCAAGGTTCTCCACCAATGACCGTAGTTACGAACGGTGGTTTGGTAGTCAGCGATGGAAGGGAACCCTGCTTTGGCTAGTGCGTCAACGAATGCTTGTTCAACCTCTGCCAAAGCCTCGTCGGACTTACCCTTCCTGGCCTTTAGATACTCTTTCTCTGCCTGGCTGCCCAGGACAAGTTGGACTCTGATCATTGCTTCTCCTTTCCTGTTTGACTCCCTCTAAATCCTTTTAACATCTCTAAGCATGCTTTGTCCCCTACAACAAAGAAGGCGGGGGGCTGTCATATTTCGGCGGTAAATTGGCGGCAATGAAGGCATATCGTTCCTACTCTCACCCAGCGACGCTTGATTCGGACATAGCAGACCTTGACGTCTCCCTTGCGGGCTTTGGGCTGCCCCTTCCGCTTGCGGGTTTTGGCGCCTCTCGGGCAAAAGTAGTGAGGCTGAAGTCTCATTTAAGGTATACCATAAATTCGGGGTGGTTGCGGTCCCGAACTTTTTTTCGGAAAACGAATCATCACGGGGCTCCAACGGTCAACCTCTGCTGATATCCGTTAGCTAACGGATGACGAAGGCTGAGGGTGGTCTCGATATCGGTCACCCTGTACTTCTTGCTCGATATGCCGCATCTCTTGTCGGTGACGGTGATGACGTCATAGAGCTCCTGGCCACAATTGGTGGGTACGACGAGATTGCCACGCTCCGCTCGCAATGACGCTTTTCTGAGGATAGCGTCCGCTCTCTCCTGGGCCCTGGCGGCTGATTGAAGGTTGGGGTCGTATGATTGTTCTAAGTTATCAATACCGAGTTCTAAGTTAGGCCAGTCGAAGGCGTCTTCAACGATTCGGTTGTCCTCACCGTCTCTGCCGATGGCTCGGGCCCTGGTTAACGGGACGGCTTCGCCATACTCACCCTGGAGGATGACGTGGGCTGTGCCGTAGGAATATGAGCTCGCTTCGTCGTCCTTCAGGTCCTTAACGTAGGCCTCGTAGCCGTCGAAGATGAGGGCGTCGGGGATAAACGAAAGGATCCGCCGAAGGGCGGCGTCTCCCCTGGTGCCTGGCTGCAGGGTGAAGTCGGGATACAGATTATCAACCGCTGAGCTCCTGGGGACTCCCCCAGGGCTGGTAAGATTGATGCCCCATCTGCAGATAATCTCCTGGATAATCTCCCACACTCTCTTATCGGCGGGCCACCTCATTTGAAAACGGGCGGACCAGTTATCGGCTAATCCCTGGCCATCGAGGCAGTAAAGGGTAATATGCGATGTGTTGGGAGAAGAGGAGTATTCCCAGGAATCGATCCAGTACCTTCCCACCTCCACCGCTTCGCTTCCCTGGGAAGTCTTATAGCCTAACTTCAAGACCACTTCGCTTCGCTTTGCGGGTGGCGTGGCGTACTGAGCGTTATGGTTATCGAGGACGATAACCAGAGTTCCTTGAGTTTGTTGAGTTAGCTCGAGGATGTTGGGGGTTAGATCTAACGGGTCACCCGCTGTCCTGGTGGCTCTCCACACTCCGTCGGGGCGTTCGAGCCACCAATGGGTGGCGGTGCTCTGGAGCCGTAGGCCGTAACTCGAACTGGTGTTCAAGAAAGGCTTGGGCTCGGTGAAGGCCATGGAGCTGAAGGCTGAGCCTCTGGCGGCGTGACAGATTAACGGCCTGGTATAGGCTGTCGTGCCGGTGAATTTCTCCACCGCGGTGAGCTGGGTATTCTCGTAGTCCTGGGCTGATGCCGGGTTGTGACAATCGGGGTACTCATAAGTGATGTCCTCACCGTCGGGGGCGGTGATGAAATACTGGAAGGCAAGCCAGTCGTAGTTGCTGTCGAGCTCGGTGCGATATAGGGCAATGAAGCTGTACGGCTCCGCCGTCTCCTTTGCTGCAAAGACGATATCGATGTGGTTGGGGGTATAAGAAGAGCCGATGCCGTAGGTGGTAGTTAACGGATGGGTTATTGGCTCGCTGTGAGTGTGCTGGCTGGTCTCCTGGTCCGAGCTATCCAGGACAATACCGTTGAGCTCGGCTGCCCTGGCAGCAAAGCAAACGACGATGTTTCCCGTTCCCCACCAAGTGGCTGCCATAGACAGGACATCGGTGTAGCTTACGAGCTGGCTATTTGACCAATCCTGGCCGTAGTTGTGGCTGTAATACTTCCACAGGACATTTGCCGTGGTCCGATAGAAGATATAGATCTTGGCGCCATAAGCGGCGATGGCACAGGGACCCTGGCAATCCGCAGCTAGCTGCGTCCACTGGGAATAGTCCGACTGATCATCGGGGCTGGTGACCTTCTGGCGGTAAAGCTTATTACTGGAATCCGCCCTGATGCGGTGCATTGAGCCCTGGCCATCGAAGGCGATGCCGTGGTGGTTGTCGACCTCGCTGCCGTCATAGAGTCTTTCCCAGGATAGCCTCTTGATGCCTTGCTCGAAGTCGTAGACCTTCGCTTCCACATAGGGAAGGCGGTCGGGTTTCTTCTGAGCGGCGGTTAAGCTGGCGCTTAAGGTTTTCATGTTCAAAGTTCAACGTTAAAAGAAGGTCACCTGGATTAGTTTGGCGATGGCGATCCAGGCAATGACTCCGGAGGCTCTGCCTCCCAGGTAATAGTGGTATTCGGTGGAGACTGGGGATTGGGGGCTGGGGACTGGGATCCGCGGTGGCCAGGGACACAGGATCTCGAAGAAGCCGATGAGGAAAGCATGCCACTCCTCGCTTGTGCTAAATAACTCTTTCAAGCTAATCCCCGCGAAAAACGTGCGCGAACGGGCTTTTGAGTTTTCTTCCAGGGGTTTCCCTCACTTTCCCCCTTTCGATGCCGTTTTGGAGTGATGTTCTTGTCCCTCCTAAGTCTTTTCGACTAGCAAGCTGATTGTGACTCTCTGAATCGTGGCACATGAATCGACGTTAAATGCCAGGATGTCACCCGAGGATATGGACTTTGTCCAACCCGTAAGGGTGGAATCCTGAGACTTCTGTGCTGAGGATATCGTTGGAGGAGCTGACGCCGTTATCGAGTCGGCACTGGTCGGTTGGAAGTTGGCATAGGTGTCCTTCCAGATATCCACGACGATTGAACCTGACTGGTCCGCCAGCATGGTAACCCGGGTAATTGTGCAGGCGAATGGTATCTCCAGGTGACCTTTCTCCCCTGTGGTGATCGCTGAGCCGCCGCCATCGATAATGAAGGTGAGGCTGGCGTTCTTGACATTGACTGCTATCCTGGCGGTGGGTAATTCGCCTGCGGTTAGCTGAGAGGCGTCGGTGGTCTTGGTGTGGTGAGCTGAGGCGTTGTTCTTATGGGTGGTTATCTTACTATCAGCTTCGGTTTCACTGCAGACTGCAGTATCCAGCACCGCCAAAGGATGTCTTGCTACCAAGTCATGCCTGGCAACATTAAGATACTGAGAATGATCATCGTCGGCCAAACCGTCGAGGCCTCCATGGTCCCTGATCCCTGAGCTCCCTGCTGGCCACGAAGCCACGACGCAAGCGTCCCGGGGATTTCCCCCAGGGATGGCTACCAAAACATAGTTGCCGACGATCATCGCCTCTGGTGCGATGTTTGTGGCAACGGCGATATCGTCGAGGTAGGTGGTTAGCGAACCTGCTAACTGGACTCCTGCCTTGTGGTTCTCGCTGTCGAAGGTCTTAACGATTCCGAGGTGCAGCATCAGAATTAGTCGAGGTTGTAGAACTCCCTGGTGATCACTCGGCCTTTGAGGGCTTTAAGGTTGCTCTCGTAGCGTTCAAGCCTCTGCTCTCCCCACCTCAAGAAGTTGATGGTGGCCCACTTGCCAGCGATGGTAGCTTTGTCAACGGTATAGACTGATGCTGATGATGCAAGATATCCAGTGGCTCCGAGAACGATGAGCTCCTCGAACTGAGCGGGGATGGTCGACGATGATCCGTTTAGGGTGTGCTCCTTGTACCACTTTACCCGGGCATCGCTGCCGTCGCCCTCATCGTTCATCTGGATAGTATCCTGCCAGAGTCGAAACTTCTGGTAGCAGGTGGGGTTCTCGCCGATGGGGAACTCAACGGACTCCACTTTAATAAGGCCTGACAGGCTGGAGATATCGATTTCCCTTGAGCTCTCCACGGTAGCGATGTCGTCCTGCTGCTGGATGGGGTAGACGATGGAGAACTCCTTGACCACCCTCTCGATGGCTCCGTCCACCTGGTCATCGGTCCAACGGTAATTCTGTGCATCTTCGTCCTGGAGGTCCTCACGGACTCTCGCTCTCATTGTTGCTAGATCCATAATCTCACCTGTTCCTTCCCCCTTATGACACAATGTGTAAAGTTGTCATTTAGCAACTAGAGGGAGGGGGAGGTCGATATCCCCCTCCCCCAGCGCAGGAGGTGTAAAATGTGGCCTTGCCAGGCAATTCTGGCAAGCTTTTATCAGTCCTTCACCCCTGTCATCATGGCCGCCTTAACATTGGAAAAGAGGGCAAGCGACACATACCATTTCACCCTCGTCCTGGTGGCGTCCTTGGTCTCCAATGAGCCAAGCCGTTCCACCTGCAGCATTTCGGGGCTGGAAAGCCCACATACGCCACCCTCGCCCATCTGGAAGGCGAAGATAGCCGAGCAAGCAGTGGTGGAAGTGCCGACGGTGTAGTTGTCTTTGATCCAATCGGAAACGGCTATCCTGATGCCGTTATAGAGCTGTATCTGCTCCATGAACATCCCTGGTCGGGTCTCGAGGACTGTACCTGACGCCCTGATGAGGGACTGGAGCTTCCTCCGGCTCCTCTTGCTCATCAAGAGCATGTCGGGCTTGCCGCCCCTGACAAGGTCAATGAGCTTATCCAGGTTGTTTAGGCTAAGGGTGGCACCGTTGGCTCCTGTTCCCAGGTGGTGGCCGTACTTGCACGTCCACGTCACCTGATCGTCAACAACGGTGGCTCCCTCCTGGGTGGGCCAGGTGGGCTCGGTAGTGGCATGAGTCTTTTTATCGCCGGCTGATGCGGTGCACTCATACCGGAAGCCGTTCTCGAGTCCTTCGGTGGGGATAACGATATCACCCACCTCTGTGACGGTATCGGCTACCCAGGCTGTGTCCGAAAGCAGGACATACAATCCCGAGGGCTGTTCACTGGCACCCGACCCGTTAAGGAAGGCGTTCTCAAACTCATGCTGGACCGCCTTGGCCTTCTGCTCGATGACGGCAACCTCGAGATCCTGGACATTACTCCTGGTGGCCTTAAGGAAGTTGTCGACATCGGCGTCTCCGCCAAGGATCTGAAGGGTAGCGGTCACCTGCTCGAACTCGGGCTCGGACTGAGTCCATGTTCCCGATACAGGTGCATACCACCCAACGGTAGGCAACGTCTTCTCACGGTTGTACTTAAGGCTGTTGCCTACAATCTGAATGAAGGGCAGCTCCTGCAGTATAGGGCTGTCCTTGATTATAGTCTCTATGATTCCCTTAAGAAGGATATCAGTAGAGAGTTTACTTGCTTCTGCTAAAGATATGCTCATAGTTAGCTAGTTCCTCCTTTTTGACGAAGTCCTGCGGCGATCATGTCCTTATTGGACATGCCTTCGGTCGTTTCTCCCCTGGTTGGAGCCCCTGCAGGCACTTTGGCTGCCGCAGTTTCCGACTCCAGGGTCTTCTTGACCGCAGAGACAAGGCCTTTGCCTTTCTCGACTGAAGCGTCGATTTCAGCGATGGTCTCGCCTGAGATCATGTCCTGGGGAACCTGGGGATTGGAGGCTTTGGCCATGCCGAGGTACTTGGAAACGGCCTGATCCCTGGCTTCCTTCACCGACGCGAGCTCGGTGGCTGAGGCTTCGCTTCCCTGCTTCGCTTCGCTTAACGCCGTTTCGAGCTCGGCGAGCCTGGTGTCCTTCTCGGCCATAGCTTCCTCCAGGGTGGTCTTGGCCTTCTGCTCCTCCTCGAGCTGAGCCCGAACGGCGGCGATGTCCTCTGCCGTAGGGGCTTTGTCCTGGTTCTCCGGGACTTCCTTTCCGTCAGCTGACGGATCCTGGTTGTTGGCTTCTGCCATAAATTCCTCCTTGTTATTGAGTTATCATTCAGGCACTTCCATGTCCGCGGCAACCGCTCTCTCTCTCGCTCCGCCACGAGTGGAGGCTGCCCTAAACTCCTGATTCATTGTGAGGATCTTCTCCCTCTCCTCAAGCCACCTGGTGAACTCCTCATCGGGGTCCATAATGCCCATCTCGTCCATAGCCGTCCTCCTACTGTGGACTCCTGCCTGGACGAGGAGCTGCTCGTTCTGAGCCTGCCGCTGGGTATCCTGGGGAAGTATCTCTCCCCACACAACTCGGTGGGTAATGCCGTCAAGGTTCTCGCCCAGGTATTTCTGAGCAAGCTTCAATATCATTTCGGTTCTCTGGTGATAGGCGTTAGTCCTGATGGTCCTTTTCCTGGTGACCTTCTGAATTAAACTCCCGAGCTCAATCTGCATGGCTGCTCCTGATAAGTCCCTCTCGGTGCCGCCATAGGCTGCTCGAGGCGTTTCAGAGATATCGTGAAGGCAGCGGTAAATCAAATCAATGTAATCAATATGGAGTCTGATGCCGCCGCCCTGGAGTAGGTCTAGCAAGTAGGCCTTGGCATCTTCGGGTATGGTCCACACCGCTCCTGGTTGGACCTGGATATCTTCTGATTCGCCGATGTTCTCCAGTACAGCGATGGGATTGCCTGACAGCTCTAAGATACGAGACAACTGACTGACCGCTCGATTCAGCTCCCGCTGCGGCTGTTTAACTGAGGGGATATCGGAAGTCCCCCAAAACTGTTTAGGCTCCCTCAAGTTGGGGAAGATGATGAACGGGATGAAACCGTAGGGGTTGGGCTTTGACTCGATGCGGTCGTTATCCAGGAAGAGCTCGAAGTCCTTGGCTGTCCACAGCTCTGTGACGGTGGCCGCTTTTGTGGCGCCATAAAGCAGGTCGGCCTCGGCCTTACTGAGCTTATACCTGGAAGCCACCCGCCACACGTTACTCAAGTCGTCACCAAGCCACCAGGCGTAAATACCTCTGATATCGGGGGCGGTTATCTTGATGCGCTTCTCGTCCGGGTCCCAGATAACCTTATAGCAGCCGTCTCCCAGGATAGCGGTGTCTATCTCGGTCTCCCAATCTAGCTGCTGCAGGTTGTTGGATTCGTAAACGTCCTGGAGTAGGTGCTCGGCACGGACAACCTTTTCTTTGAGCTCGTCGGTGTTCTCGGCAGGGTAACAGGCGAAGGTCAATCCCTGCATTAGATAGCTGGTGACCTTATCAATGGCCACCTTAGCATAGTTAAATACCAGTTGGCGGTGCCTCCCTTGTTTCTCCCACTGGCTGCCGTTGTAGAAATTGAGGTTATTGGTGTAGTCTGCCAACCTGTTTGTGTCGATACGGGCTAATTCTGAAGGATTAAATTCATTCATTTCGTAAGCCTCCCTTGGCTATTCTCGGAATAAAGTCTTTTGCCCCCTCGACTAGCAGGGCGAGACTCATCAAATAATCGTCGTGCCCCTCCGATGGGTCAACGTAGAAATTCATCGTCTGGTTGGGGCGGAATTGCTGCCGTGCTTTCTCCAGCTGAAACATCATTTCCTTATACTCCTTGCTACCGTCCTGCTTATAGAGCTTCAGCCTCGAACTGTTAATGAAGGCCAACACCTCAAAAGCGAGGTCTGACTTGCTCTTCTGCGTGAACGTGAATGATTGTATTCGGCTGCCGAGCTCCTTTCTGAGAAAGCTAGCCACGGGCTGTCCGATACCGGTAGCGTCAACGGTGACTCTGCGGCAATTCCACTTCTTTAGTATATCCACCGTCTGGCTGTAGACCTGGCTGTGCGGCATGCCTGTCCACTGGTAATGCTCGACTACAGTGAGGGATGGCTCGGTGAGGGTGGTGTCTATCGCTGCGATAGTGATCACTGTCGAGTCAAGCTTTTGCCTGGCTGCCGCCAGGGCTTCGTCCTTGGTCTGCTCCCTCTCCCCCGCCAGGTCTATGCCAGCGGTGTAAATCTTACCGGGCTCTGGCTCTTTAAGGCGGGGATGTGAGCTCATCATTGTCATGATTTGCTGGCGGGTCAGGAAGCCTCCCCCTCCACTAATAGGCAATAACATGTATTGGGTCCTGAAGAGAGGGTGCTCTTCACCTAGTCTAGCCCGCTCGCTCTCGACGTATCTCTTATAATCTGGATTGTGCCTGGATACTTCCTGCCAGTCATATCGGAAGTGACGCTTGATGCCGTCCTTCCGCTCAAGCTCAATGTTGACCTGCTTGATCTCCTCTAGCAGGGTGGCGTCGTCCCAGGTTGTCCCGTAGTGAATCGTGGTGGCGTTGGTGGATGATCCCATCGGTCGGAACTCCTTGGTGTATTTCTCCTTGGCTACGTCCTGCGACTCGTCCACTTCCAGGAGGATGTCGGCGGTGTGTCCTACAACGGAAGACGACTCCTCGGCCGAGAGGAAGATCTGCTTGGCTGCCCCCAGGGCAATGATGTAGCCCATTTCGGTGTGATAGATGCCGCCGAAGCCGAACTCATCGAGGCGTTCCTTTAGCCTCTGCATGGAGATGATCGTCTGCGGCTTAAAGGTGGGTGAGCATTTAACCAGGTTACCGCCTTGGGCCATGTAAAGGGTTAATAGCAGGACTTCAAGGTGAGCTGACAGCTCGTTCTTGCCGCCCTGGCGGGAGATCTCTACCGATAGGGTTAATCCGCTGCGGTGCTGAACGCTATCGAGTACCGCCTTTGCTACTTCCTGTTGGTAGGGCCTTAGCTTCATTTTGTTAACGCTTTCGTTGCTACGGTAATCCCCAGGGGAACGGCGACCTCTGTTAGAACTTTGGCGATGGCATCCTTCAAGGACCGCTTTTGCTCGCTGGTGATCTGATACCGGGTTCTTACCAGGCGGGCTATGGTGTTGGCTGCCTCCAGGTGCAGGTCGATGCGGTCCGGCTCGTTCTCGGCAAGCTCCCTGAGCTTTACCCTGAGCAAAGCGATCTCCTGGTCAAGCCCTTCGACACAAGCTGCCTCGTCGAGCTCAACCTGCTCCGCTTCGGTTAGTGCCCTGCTATAAAAGCCGTGCTTACGAGCGTTTTGGTTGCCCTTTTGTCCGCCTCTTTTTGTCATTCTGTTCTGCTTTCACCTTGACCATGCCGTAGACCAAGGCGTGGGCGGCAAGGTCATAGTTCTGCTCTGCCAGGGCTACCTGCAGCAAATTTAATTTAACCGCCATGATATCAATCCCCCGTTCTGTTGTTCGTTATGTCGCGGGTGAACTTCTCCTTTACAGCCTGGCCTATCCAGGTACCGATGTCGACGCCGGCCACTGTCGCTCCTGCTTTGGCCATGCGTCTGGCCTCGATGGCGAAGCTCCTGATGTGGTAGCCGTCGTCTCTGTATTTTTTAGTGTTTGGCTTAGTGTTTAACGAGGTGTCCATATTCCCCCCTGGTGTATTTATTAGCGATCGGCGGCAGATGCTCTTCGCTTTCCTGCTTCTCTTCGCTTTGCGGTGCAATCTGGTAGGCTGTTTTCCTGCCTTCGCCCAGCCTGGTAATGGTTATGCGGGCGTAGCTTATGTCGTGCGGTAGCAAGCTGAGGTCCTTCATTACCTGCTCGCCGAACTCCCAATCAACGGGCTGGTTGTCAACGATGAGCTTTGCCTGGTATCTCCACCGTTTCGGGTTTCCTGCCAAGCAGTAGGGGCACCCCTGGCCGAGACAGAGTTCGCTCCGCTGCCCCGTCCAATGCTTAGCAACGGTCTTAATGGAACTAAAGTCGATGATCGCCTGGGTGGTGTCGCCTTCCTGAATTCTGAGCCACATATTGGGGTTCCCCCTTTCTTCTTTCTAGATTTTGAGGTTTTACTGCTTAAGCTTAAGCTTCTACTTCCGCTTCCGCTTTTACTTGGGCTTACGTTTACGCTTTCGTCAAGCAGAGCGATTGAGCTTTTGAGATGGCTTGGGACAAGATCAAGGTAGATTGCTGTGGTAGAGATATCGGCGTGGCCAAGCAATTCCTGGACGGCCTTGAGCTGCGCTCCGCGCTCAACCAGGGTAGTAGCAAAGTAGTGCCTTAAGGTGTGCGGACTCACATCGTTAATGCCGGCAGCCGTGGCGTATTGCTTGACGATGGTATAAAGGCGCCGCCGCTGAAGAGGGAATAGCCTATCGGTAGGCTTAATGCTCTCCCGGGTAATATAATCCTTCAACGGACCGCTGAGAATTTTGGCTAGCGGGATGGAGCGGTCCTTGCTGCCTTTACCTTTCCGGATGAAGATAAAATCTCGGGTGATATCGCAAGGGCGAAGGCTTAGGAGCTCCGACGCTCTCGCCCCGGTAAAGGCTAACATGAGGAGGATGAGCTGGTCTCGATCTCGAAGCTTTGCCCACTTATCGGTCCGCCTGGAGGCGATATCCAGGATCGAATTGAAGTCCTGCGTTGAATGGTACTGTGGTAAGTCTCGGGGCTTCTTAAATTTGAGTTTGAACGGGATGCCGTGAAATTCCAGGAACGGCTTTATAGCATGGTAGTAGAGCTGAACACTTCTGGGCTTATAGCCTCGCTCCCGGAGCTCGGCAAGAAACATCTTTGCTGCCCCGGCTGATAATGGTTGCCCCTGCAGCCAGGATAAGAAGTACTCGAGGCATTGTTTATATTTTACGAGGGTTGATGGTGAAAGATCCTGGAATGCTAGCTCGGTGAAGTAGTGTTTGAGTAATGCAATAGCCTGGGCTTGGGCTTCGATTGCTGTCACTGGTGACCTCCCTTCGTGATGTTCGTTGCGGCAAAACAGGAAATTTTACCGCAGACGGGAGGCAAAGGGGACACATAACTCGGCTTATAGGTTTACTTGCCACCAAGCGAAACTTTGACTCAGCATTGCCTCGCCTTTTCCTGTCGTTAGAACAGAGAGCATGCGCTAGCAGGATGGCTCAGCTATCCCGAAGGATACTATCGAAGCTATATCAGTGCCACAGACTGAACAATGGCAGAAATATTTAGTGCTACAAGAATTAGATCTTAATGCCTCGGTCACTCAAGTCCTCCAGGCTGCCCGAATCCACATTCAGAAAGAAACCATCAATATATAACACCTGCCTGGTAGGCTTCATGGACTGCACAATAAAACTCACCATCGCCTTCTTCCCCCAAAGCTCGAACCAAACCTCCTTGGTCCTCATCAGCGGGCCCCACTGGTCAATAACCTTGTTATCTACTCTGAGCTTCCCAGCTAAACCAAGCGGATTCCACTCCAAATCCACTACATGCTCCTCACCACTCACTTCAAACTGCCATATCCTCCTGCTCACCGTTCCCCTCCTTTTACAAAGTTGCCGGAGCCTGGAAGCAGTAGCCGGTACACATAAGAAATATACTATAAGTTTAATGCCAACACAACCGCTTTGTTGACAAGATGGCCACGGTGATAATATACGGGCTACGGAGATTCTTTGAAGGAGGTGTCTTTGAAAATAGCTGTCCTCTCCGACACTCATGTTACCTCGTTTGATGACATCCCCAGGAAGATAATTGACCGCCTTTCTACGGTGGACTTGATAGTCCACGACGGGGATTTCGTCACTTTGAACGTACTTGAGGGGTTGAACAAATTGGGAAAAGTAACGGCAGTTCACGGCAATATGGATTCAAGTGAACTGAGGAATTCATTGCCTGACAAGGAGATAATCGAGGTAGGGAGCAGGAGGATTGGGATTACTCATGGCTGGGGGCCGCCATGGGAAATGGAGAAAAAGGTAAGAACCATGTTCCCCGATGAGAAATTAGATGCCATAATCTTCGGGCACTCCCATTTTTCACAGAACAAGGTGATTGACGACATTCTTTTCTTCAATCCGGGCAAGGCATCGCAGTCCTTTGGTATCCTCACCGTTGGAGAAGATATCAAAGGAGAGATAATAAGCTCCAAACCCTAACAAATATCAAAAATTAAACATAAAAAATCAAAATTACAATTCAAAAGTGGATTCAGTAGCTATCAGCTATCAGCCTTCAGCCTTCAGTTAACTACTGACTACTGACTACTGACTGCTGACTACTGACTGCTGACTACTGACTACTGACTGCTCTGTCATTTTGCATTTTGATTTTTGAGTTTTGCTTTGCTGTTAATAGCTATCAGTTTTCAGCTGACTACTGACTACTGACTGCTCTGTCATTTTGCATTTTGACTTTTGCATTTTGACTTCCCCCGGGGTTGCTTTGCGGAGCCTGTCCTGAGCATCTCGAGATTCTTCGCTGCGCTCAGAATGACAGGAGGCGAAGGGCTCGCAATGACAACCACTTTGTCATTGCGAGGAGCCCGTCTCCTGACTGGCGACGAAGCAATCTCGGGGCAGGGAAGGGCATGACAAACAACAGCTTTACCGTCTTATGACGATGGAGCCATAGCCCACCACCCTGGAGAAATCCCCGCTGGTATCCCCACTGGTGGCATATTTCAGCAAAGTCGCCTGTTTCGCTTTCATCTCCTTAGCAGCCACAATCGCTGCCGCCACAGCACCATAGCCACACATAGTACAGTTAAGCGACTCACACCGCTGATATAATTGTTCCTCATCCAGATTAGTTATCGCCTCTATCATGGACCTGTCTTTCTCTGAGGCTGTGGAATGAGGCTCGTAGTGGGTAAAATCGCTACTGGCGATGATTACGATGTTACCGCCAACTCCAGAAACAGCCTTGCCCACCCTCCTGGCGGTCTCAATATCCTGAGCAAGCATGGTTATCGGCACAATGTTAACTTCTCCATAGAGATGCTGCAGCCAGGGCACCTGGACTTCTATGCTATGCTCATACAGATGAGCTGCCTCGTCTGCTTCAATCACTCCACCCACAAGGTTATCAGCAAATCCCTCATTTATCTTCACCTGCCCTAGAGGTGTCTCCCAGTCTCCTTTTGTCCACACTGAAACCTCAGCACCATAGCCAGTATGGTTAGGGCCAAGTATCACCGCTGTATCGAAAATACCATCATTGGCAAGCTCTTTATAGGCATGGGCAGCCACTGGACCCGAGTAAGTATATCCAGCGTGAGGAACAACCAGAGCTACAATCTCTCTCGGACCTTTATCATTGACCTGAGGCACAAATCCTGGACCAAGCTCATGCCGATAACATCCCTCGATTTGCTCTTTAAGCTCCTGAGATGTGCCGGCATAAAATGTCCCGGCAACCACTGGCATCCTTGTTCTGGCATTCATTTCTTCTCTTTGGTTTTCCTGGGTTTCTCCTCTTTCTTTTTCCCTTTCTCTTTCTCTTTCAGTTCCTTTTCTTCAGTTTCTTTTTTGCCTTCTTCTTCCTTGCCTTCCTCTTCTTTGAGTTCTTCTTTCTTGAGTTCCTCTTTCTTGCTAGCCTCGTCGCGAAGCCAGCGGTGAATTTCATCCAGACCCGGCGGAGAAACGCTGAATACCTCGATGCCCTTGGGAAATTGTAACCTGTGTCCTTCTCTAATGAATAAAAGCCCCGCTTCGTTATCCTTGAGCGTTTCAGTTATTCTATTAGCCATGAATTCATACCGCTTCTTCGAAGTCTCGGTGTAAAATTCCGAAACTTTGCCTGCCACCTTCACGCTTGCAAAGCCAATCAAAAGGCACCTCTCCCAATCTATAACCTCCTCGAGCAATTCCCCATCCTCAATTGCCTCGAAGGTAGCCTCATTATCACACTTGCTTTTAGCAATTTGATAGCAGCTTTGGTTTATCTTTTCCACCAGCTTCATACCATCCTCACCGGACAGCGAGATTGACTCGTGATAAACCCGATTGACCTTACCGATTTTTTCTTCCAGATTGGCTAGCTGCTCTGTCACTTGCTGCCAGTAGCGCTGGCATCGCTCCTTGTATTCTGCAGGAGCATCTTCACTAGAAAATATCAACGGGACGAGATAAAGCTTCTTACTCCCCTTAAACTGCTCTGCCAGCGGCTTCTCTATCTTGCCTAGTTGCTCGCTCATTCCTCCTTTCCCCAGTTCTGCATCATCTCCTTCATTTGTCGAGCAAGTTGAGGACCTTCTTTAAGCCGCTGCGCAAAGACAGGGCAACTTTGCAAAATCATGTCCTGGCTCATAGAAGCTATCTGCTCCAGGATATTCTCCATTTCGCTCTTAGCCTGTTCGGGAAGATTCCCCTGCTGCAACATCAACCTGAATTGAGCAATATCCTCAGGACTAACCTGTAGCGGAGTTACACAATTCTTATACCACGGACATTCCCTGCACTTGAGAATCGCTGTAGCTTCATCAAGAACATCTCCCATTCAATACCTCCTTAAATTTATAATTGTAACAACTTTTCACCACAAAAGCACCGCCGCATCGTTGCCAGCCCCTCCGAGATTGCCGCGCCTTGGCCCCTTCGCTGGGCTCGGGGTTTCAGCTCACCGCAATGACAGAAGGGGGGTCATTAAAAGCCCTTTCCCCTGTCATTGCGAGGAGTGTTAGCGACGAAGCAATCTCGTAATAGGAAGAATTGAGGCTCTGAGATTGCTTCGCTTCGCTCGCAATGACAAAAGGGGGGCATTGCCAGCCTTCTTCACTGTCATTGCGAGGCTTGTCCCGAGCAAAGCGAGGGAACTTGACGAAGCAATCTCTTGTTATACTTCAAAGAAGGCGGGCTATATAATAAAACCACCATGATTATCTCCGCCAGCCGCAGAACGGATATCCCGGCACTCTACAGTCAATGGTTCATGAACCGAATCCGTGCTGGTTGGTGTCTGGTGCCCAACCCCATGAACCCCAAACAAGTATCCCGTGTATCCCTCAAACCGGAGGATGTGGATGCCATCGTCTTCTGGTCAAAAAATCCCGCCCCTATGCTAGCGCATTTAGACGAACTTGATAAATCAGGATCCCGCTACTATTTCCAGTTCACCCTCAACGATTATCCCAGAGCCCTTGAGCCACATATCCCCGGCCTTGATAAACGGATTTCTACCTTCCTGAAGTTAAGTGAACATGTCGGACCGCAAAGGGTCATCTGGAGGTACGACCCAATTATCTTGTCCAACATGACCAACGCTGATTTTCACCGTGAAGAATTCGCCTCTATCGCCAGGAGGTTACAAGGAGCCACCCAACGTGTCGTGGTAAGCATAGTCCATTTCTATAAGAAGACTGAGCGCAGGCTATCCCAGTTGGAACAAAGTGGGTTTTCCTTCGATAAAGAAGCGCTCTCCTCCCAGCATACTGCTTCTCTTATTGCAGACCTCGCCTCTATCGCTAACCAACATAAGATAGAGAGCTTCACCTGTGCTTCAGAACGCGACTTCACCGAGTTCGGCATGCCGCCGGGAAGATGTATCGACGGAAGTCTGCTCCATAAACTCTGGGGATTACCGGATAACTATCCCAAGGACCCTTATCAGCGCAAATACTGCCGATGCTCGGTGAGCAAGGATATCGGCATAAACGATACCTGCATACTGGGATGCCCTTACTGTTACTCCACCAGAAGCAACGAAATCGCCCAACGCCGCTATAAGGAGCATGACCTCGATTCGCCAGCGCTGTGGGGACACCCCGAGACCTCCACCCTACAATTACCACTCGCTAAGTAATTCAGGACTATCTAGCCATAGCCTTGCTATTGTTACACAATAAGTTCAAGTGCCTTGGAGAAGGATAAATGGCTATGAAAAGCGTATATAGCCAATTAGGGCTGGGGTTAGCTTTAGCTTCCTGGGAGGCAAACAGCAACTAGACGCATGGCAAATCAGTCAGGCAGTAGAAACAGTCAAAAAATACCCACAAAGGTATTGACAAAAAGTACCGCCTAAACTAAAGTAGGATAAAGTAAGATACTCTAAGATAGAGTAAGATATTATAAGTGAAAAGCATGGAAGCGGATATAGTGCCGCATTTTATGCGTGGGGAAAAACATAGCTCAAAAAGCTCAAACCATGATGAGATCGACTTCAGATGAGAGCTTTTTTGTTATTGCGAGGAGCTTTCCTCTCTCTGTCATTGCGAGGCGTTTTCCTCTCTCCGGCATTGCGAGGAGCAAAGCGACGAAGCAATCTCAATAATCCAAGATAATTAAGTAAAGATAATGATAATACAAGGAGGATGTAAATGAGTAACACAAAATGGTATGCCAGGGGAGTTTATTGGCTGGTTGGCCTGGCGTTGGTAGTGTCACTGTGTTGGATGCTGGCGGGGCCAGTTTTCGCAGCCACTGTCACGGAATACACTGATGAAACCACTTCAGGGCAGACAATCAAGGCATCCAGCGATGCTACACCTCTCCTGGGAATTAACATAACCAATACTACCCCAGGTGAGACCCTGTCAAAAGTATTTGTTCACTTTACCAGCGTCAGTGGTTTCACTCCCGATGACCTGGCAAGCGGCACAGCCGGCGTTACCATTTATGATGATAGCGGTACCGCTAACGGCACATTTGATGCAAATGATACTGATATAGGAACTTCCGTGAACTGGAATTATACGGCACTCACCGCTACAATTTCCACCTCGGCAGCTGCCATTCCAGTTAATGACACCGGTACGAATGCAGGAGATGACTTTTTTGTCGTGATTAGGACAAGCTCTAACATTACAGACGGCGACCGATTCACGGCCTATCTGGGCACTGCTGGAGTAACGACTTCAGCTGGAACTACCGGTATTCCGCAGGTAATAACGAATACCATCACTGCCGATACTGTTGCGCCCACAGGAAATGTTACCGTGGACACAGACCCAATCTACGATGGAGACTTAGTCCAGGTGGTAACAGTCACCTATAATGAGACAATGAATGCTACTCCAGCTCCAACCATCAGCTTTGCCACTACCACTGGAACCTGGACAAGTAATGCAGATGGAGCCTGGGATGGAACAGCAAAAATCTGGACGGAGAACTTCACCATCACCGATGCCGATGAAGAGGTGGCTGGCGTCAACGTTACCGCTTCCGGTGCCAAGGATACAGCAGGCAATACCCAGGTATCGAAAACAGAAGTAAGTGCCTTTAGCGTTGATACCAAGAACCCCACCTGCACTATAGCTGTAGACACAGACCCAATCTATGATAGTGATTTAGTTCAGAAGGTAACCGTTACCTATAATGAGACAATGAATGCTACCCCAGCTCCAACCATCAGCTTTGCCACTACCACTGGAACCTGGACAAGTAATGCAGATGGAGCCTGGGATGGAACAGCAAAAATCTGGACGGAGAACTTCACCATCACCGATGCCGATGAAGAGGTGGCTGGCGTCAACGTTACCGCTTCCGGTGCCACCGATGCCGCTGGCAATACCCAGGTATCGAAAACAGAAGTAAGTGCCTTTAGCGTTGATACCAAGAACCCCACGGTCACCGGTGTTGCACCAGCCAGCCTGGCAGAGG